>ERZ827168.306-NODE-306-length-84059-cov-10.910623_pt1 | contig 84059 bp, 76 predicted proteins | sample MGYA00519868_ERZ827168 | MGnify/ENA primary metagenome ERZ827168 (study PRJEB31778, sample SAMEA3449271) | human gut metagenome | biome: human gut; feature: human-associated habitat; material: faeces | place: United Kingdom | collected 2010/2012 ... | reverse complement strand
TTAGTAGCGTTAATAATAACAATAGTAGTAATGCTAATACTAGTGGCAGTAAGTGTGAATATAATAGTAAATAGTGACTTAATAGGCCACGCAGAGAAAATAGGGGATGCATATAAAAATGCAATAGCAGAGGAAGAAAGATATAATCCAAGCATAGGAAATGGAAAAACATTAGAAGATTATATGAAAGACGCAAAAATAGTAGAAGAAATACATAATTGGGTAAGAACAGGAGATAACTTAACATGTAAATGTAACCAATGTACAGAAAATGGAACAAAACCAGAAGGTAGAACATTAACAATAGGACAAGTTTTAGATTATAAAGATACAGGAAAAGGAACATCAAGTATAAGTGCAGAAAAAGCAGGAGGTTATACAGAAGGAACTGCAAAGAGTGGTCAACCAACTGAAACACAAACAATAAATAAAGATGCAGAAACAAAATGGGTAGTATTGGGAGCAAAAGATGTAAACGAAAGCGGAACAAATGAAACATTATTATTAACAACACTAAAACCAACAACAAAAACGATAAGACTATATGGAGCAGCAGCATATAATAATTGTATAACAGAAATAAACAGAATGTGTAAGGAATTATATGGAGAAGAAGCAGAAGGAATGACAATAGAGGATGTAAATAACTGCTTAGGATATACAAATCCAAAAGGAATGTATTATGATAAAAGTGATAATGAACTAATAGCAAATAATTTAACAACAAAATTAAATAGTTTGCCAATATGGAACGACATAAAGGATAACCACCAAACACCAGACGGAAAAAATACAGAGGACGCACTAGGAGAATATCCATTAAACGGATATGGCTATTCTATTTCATCAACAGGAGCAACAGATGCAAGAAAAAATTTAATTTTAGCCTCAAATACACCATACTGGCTGGCTTCTCGTGGTGTCAGTGCGGTTGCTGATTTCGGTTGTGCTCGCTTTGGACCAGGGGCTGTGATTGTAGGCGATGCGGGCTCTTACGACGTCACCTTCTACTCTGATGGCTATGGGAGCGACGATGAGTTTGGGTTTCGTCCTGTAGTTTCTCTAAGGTCTGATATCCCAGCGGTTGTAGAATAGGATAGGGCGAAAGCTTTAAGATTTGAAGTGATGATGTAGTGTAGCCTCGTAACTGCCAGCACTTCCCAGCCGGCTTCTGGTCGGCTGGGAATTAAGGAGGAACTGGAGCAAAGTCAAAACATGAAAACGGCACTGGCGCAATTTTTAAGTATTAGTCGACAAATTTTAGTAATTTAAGTATTTCTAGTCCTATTCTTTCGCCTTTACCTTCATAAGGCCATTCGTTTATGCAAATTCCGGGGTTTTCGTTGACTTCAACTATTGAGTATTCAGGGCGGTTCATGTCATTTATTAAGATGTCGATTCCACATATTTTTGCTTTAAATATTTTTGATGCTTTTTCTGCTACTTTTTTAAATCTTTCTGGCATAGTGTCAGTTACATCAACACTTTCACCGCCTGTTGAACAGTTAGAGTTTCTTCTTAAAAAGATTCTTTGTCCTTTTTCTGGTATTGAATTTAGTGTTAAGTTTTGATTTTTTAAAAACAATTTTAAGGGTTCATCAATAACCATTGGATTATCTAAAATATAGTGCCAAGGTTCTTTGTCTTTGTCTGCCATTAATTCTTTTATAGTTTTTTTACCATCACCAACAACACTTGAACTTCTTCTATGAACAACACTTATGCATTTACCATTTATAACTACAAATCTATATTCTAGACCTTCTGCGTAATCTTCTATTAATATATTGCTGTCAAATTCAAAAGCATAATCTACAGCAATTTGCAATTCTTCTAAAGTGGCGGGTTTATCAAAAACTGTTATTCCTATTCCGCAGTTTGTTGTTCTTGGTTTTACAACAACTCTTTTATTTGCAAATTTTGAAATTAAGTCTTCTTTCTTTTTGCTTGACATGCTGCTTTCAAGAACTATTCCGTCTGGAACGGTTATTTTTTTATCTCTTAGCATTTGTTTTACAAACTCTTTATCATTTACTATATAAGGGAAAATATAAGAGTCCCTACTGGTTCTAGTGGCTTGTATTACATATTCTGTTTTATTGTTATTGTATAATTTAATAAAAGAGCGATCTTCATCAATTATTTCATAATTTATGCCTTGTTTTATAGCTTCTTTTATTAGAGCAACTGTTGATGTTTCAAGCTTTGGATAACCTTTTAACAAATATTTTTCTTTTAATTCTTCATCATTCATTTTTTTTAATCTCCTTTATTTTACAAGTTTTAACATCTTTAGAATTTCTAAACCAATTTTTACTTCTTTACCTTCATAAGGCCATTCATTTATGTCATAACCTGGGTCATCGTTAATTTCTATAATGGCATAGTTATCTTTAGTTAAGTCATTAATAATTATATCAACTCCGCATACTTTAGCTTTAAAAACTTTTGCTGCTTTTTCTGCAATTTTTTTAAATTTAGAAGGAATTTGGTCTGTTACATTTATGCTTTCTCCACCAGTAGAACAGTTTGAATTTTCCCTTAAATAAATTCTTTCTCCTTCTTTTGGGATATAATCCAAGCTTAAATTTTGATAAGCTAAAAACATTTTTAAAGGTTCATCAATTTTCATTCTATTTCTTAATAGGAAATGCCAAGGTTCTTTATCCTTTGCTTCTATTAATTCTTGAATTGTGTTTTTACCATTTCCAACAACGCTTGCACTTCTTCTAAATGCTACATTTATACACTTTCCATTAATAACAATAAATCTGTATTCATTTCCTTTTATATATTCTTCAATCATGATATTATGGTCAAACTTGAATGCATGGTTTATTGCTCTTTTTAAAGTGTTTTTATCAACGGAATTGCTAAAAACTGTAATGCCAGTTCCGCCGTTTGTTGTTCTTGGTTTTACAACACATGGAGTATTATAGAATCTAGAATATATTTTTTCTTTTTCAAGTTCATCTTGATTACTATTTATAATTATGCCTTTTGGAACATTAATTCCGCTTTTTTGCATTAAATCTTTTGCAAAGTATTTATCGTCTGTTATGTATGGCAATATAAAGTTATCTTTATTTGTTCTGGTTCCTCCAATAACATATTCTTTATGTCCATTTTTGTTAAATTCCACAAAGCAGTCATAACTTCTATTATTAATAATTTTGTAATCAACTCCATAACATAAAGCATCTTTAATTATTGCAGCAGTTGCGGCTGTTAGATTTTTATTATTACATTTTATCAAATATTTATTATTTCCAGCATCAATATTATATTGAGAGGCAAGCTCTAGTAAACCAGAAATATAACCTTTTGAGTTGATTAAATCCTCAACTCTTGAAGCATAAGTTTCTTTTGCTTTAAATTGTTTAAATACATTTTTAATAGAAGATTCAAACTCAAGTCCAAATTCTTCATTTGCTTGTAATGTTTTTTGAATTTCTTTTTTTACTATATCATATTGTAAATCGGAAATACCATTTTCAGCTACAAACCTATAATCAGCACTATAGTTATCTTCATCTATTAAGCAGTTGAATAAAAACGCAATAGTAAAATCAAGTTGTTCTTTGCTAATTGCACATTTATCAAATGGGTTTAGGTCGCAAATTCTAATTTCAATATGATTTATATCTTTATCTCGTAAGTGCTCTAATTCATTTTTATTCATTCCTTTTGCTCTTATAGGAATATATAATTCTCTTGCTGCTAATATATTACCAGCTTTAATATTATCTTCTATGCTATCAATATATTTTTGTTTATCTTGGAAATTAATTTCAATTAATTTATTATTTTTGAAACCTTGCTTTGAGCTATTTCTAATAGAATAAGCACATGAATATGAGTCTTTACCATATTGCAGTGGAGTTGCTCCAAATAAATATATTAGAATCCAAGCTTTTTTTACAAAGGCACGCATAATTTTCATATAAGCATCATCTATATTATGAGGAAGCTTTTTATTTAGCTTTTTCATTTCCTTGTAAAAAAGTTTATTGATTGAAAAATTTACATGAACACCAGACATATAAAGCATTTGGCTACTATATTTCTGTAAAAGTTTTAGATGATATAATTTTTCTTCTTCATTTTCATTTGTATTAATAAAATCATTGTTATCAGGTAAAATACATGGCATTGAATAAGGCCATAATAATTTATTTTCCTTTTCAAGTTCATTTATAACTATGTCAGTTATGTTTTCAAGCTTATCATAACACTCTGCTGTACTTTCGCAAACAGGAGTTCTAAGCTCTAATTGGGACATTCCAAAATCAGTTCCAATAAAAGTATTTTTAAAGATTTCTGAGTTTTTAGTATTGGCTAAATAGCCATCTTTAGTACATTTTAAGCCTTCACGTTCTATGCCCACAAAGTACTTATTTTTAAACATTATTTGCACATCCTTTTTTTATTGTTAAAATATGATATTTTTTATAATGATACATTATAGCATATTTAATTACAAAAATATACAATTAAGTTAAAAATTTACAAAAAATTTTAAAGAAAATATACAAAAAAACAAGAACAAAATTTCGTAAAGTATATTGCGAAATAATTAAAAATATGATATAAAATATAAGAAAGTACAATAAGAAATTAGAAAAGTGAACTTGCAAGAATTTGTTGCAAGTTCGAAACGAAAGAAAAGGATAAATTAAATATATTATAAATTTTAAAGGATTGAAAGAAAGGAGTATCAGTATGGGAAGTGATTTAGTAAATAAAACAGAAAAAGATTTCGAGAGTATTAAGCATGTAGATGAAAATGAAGTGGAATTTTGGTACGCAAGAGAACTAATGACGATGTTAGAATATAGTAAATGGGGAAATTTTAAAAATGTAATAAATAAAGCAAAGGAAGCTTGTAAGGGTAGTGATATTGCAGAAGAGGAACACTTTGCCGACGTCGGGAGGGTGTTAAAAGTAGGTAATAATGCAGAAATGGAAGTTGATGATTTAAAATTAACTAGATATGCTTGTTATTTAATTGCACAAAATGGAGACAGTAGAAAAAAAGCAATAGCACTTGCCCAAACATATTTTGCAGTGCAAACTAGAAGACAAGAAATAACAAGACAAGAATACGAACAATTAAGTGAAGATGAAAAGAGACTATACACAAGACAAAATGTAAAAGATAAAAATAAATATTTATTTGATACTGCAAAATTAGCTGGAGTTAAAAATTATGGAAAATTCAATAATTATGGATATAGAGGATTATATAATGGAGAAACAGCAAAAGATATAGCTAACCGCAAAGGAATATCAGATAAGGAAGATATATTGGATTATATGAGTAGTACAGAATTAGCAGCAAATTTATTCCGAATAACACAAACAAATGAAGTATTAAAAAACAAAAATATTAATAATGAAGATGATGCTTGTATAACACATCATAAAGTTGGACAAGCAGTTAGACAAACAATTAAGAAAATAGGTGGAACAATGCCAGAAGATTTACCAACTCCAAATAAAAGTGCAAAACAAATAGAAAAGGAGAAAAATAAAAAATTTACTAAAAATTTCAAAAAAAATATATAAAAAATTGATTTTAACCCTTCTTCTCAAGTTTGCATAATATATACTAAATAAAGGAGGAGTAATAATGGCAGGTTACATAATTGAAGGAGGGAAAAAACTAGAAGGAGAAGTTAGAATATCTGGTTCAAAAAATGCATCTCTTCCTATAATAGCAGCTAGTATATTAAATGGAAAAACTACAACATTATATAATGTTCCAAATATACAAGATACTCGGGGCAACTCTTGAAATATTGCAACTATTAGGAGCAAAAGTTACCAAGAAAAATAGCAAAATTATTATAGATTCACAAAACATAAGATTACAAGAAATTCCAGATGAACTAATGAGAAAGATGAGGTCATCAGTAATACTTGCGGGAGCAATTTTAGGAAGATTTAGAAAAGCCAAATTTTCATATCCAGGTGGCTGTGATATTGGAACAAGACCAATAGATTTGCATTTGAAGGGATTTGAAAAATTAGGAATCAACATTGAAGAAAGTGGAGGCTTTATAAATTGCTATGCTGATAAAATAGTGGGCAGTGATATACACTTAGATTTTCCTTCTGTAGGAGCAACAGAGAATATAATTCTAGCATCAATATTTGCTGAAGGAGCAACAGTTATTACAAATGCAGCAATGGAACCTGAGATAGTTGATTTACAAGACTTTTTAAACAGAATGGGTGCAAAGGTTGAAGGAGCAGGAACAACAGCCATACGAATAACAGGAGTTAAAAATTTAAAGAGTGTAAGCTATAATATAATGCCAGATAGAATAGAAGCGGGTACTATGTTATGCATGGCAGCTGCAACAGGAGGAAAAATTGTATTAAATGATGTAAGAATAGAACATATAAGTCCTATTATACATAAGTTAGAAGAAGCCGGAAATAAAATATTTGTAGAAAAAAATAAAATGATTATAGAAGGAGCAAAAAGACTAAAAGCAGTAGATATAAAAACAATGCCATATCCAGGATTCCCAACAGATATGCAATCATTATTTGTAAGTATGCTATGCACAGCAAAAGGTACTTCCATGATGATTGAAAATATATTTGAGAATAGGTATAAATATGTAAATGAACTAGGTAGAATGGGAGCAAAAATAACAATAGAAGGAAAAGTAGCTATAATAAAGGGAGTAAGAAGATTAACAGCAGCAGAGGTTATTTCAACAGATTTAAGAGGAGGAGCAGCTCTTGTAGTAGCTGCACTGGTTGCAAAGGGGAATAGCCAAATAAACAACATAGAACACATACTAAGAGGTTATGAGAATTTAGACAAAAAGTTAAACAAATTAGGTGCTTGTGTAAAAATAGAAAAATAACAATAAAAATTGCAAAAATACATTGAAATTTTAACATAAATAGTATAAAATATCATTGGTTAATTATATCAAACCAATGATATTTTTTTAAGGAGAAAAATATTGAAAACAAATGTTAAACAACCCCAAAAAAAACAATCTGTTAAATCAAACACAACTAAACCAAATAAACAAAACAAAAAACAGATTAATAAAAAGAAAAATGTAAAGATAAGGAGAAAAATAGTAGCATTTTTAGGACTATTGATTTTTTGCATAATTATATTTAATATAGTTATTTTCTCAAACTTGTTTAAAATTAGGAAAATTACAGTAATTAATAATTCTAAGCTAAATGCTGAAGAAATAATACAAAATTCAGGACTGAAAATAGGTAATAAATTGTTTAGACCATCAAGTGGCAAAATAAAAAACAAAGTACAAGAAAATGCTTATATTGAACATGCAAAAATAACTAAAAAAATAAATGGAGAAGTAATAATAGAGGTACAGGAAAGAACACCTGCATATATGCTACAGCTAGAAGATGGATATGGATACATAAACAATCAAGGATATATTTTAGAAGTATCACAAATAGCTATGGAATTGCCAATTATCAAGGGTTATGAAACACAAGATATATCAGCAGGGAAAAGATTAGATGTAGAAGATTTAGAAAAATTAGATATAGTGAATCAAATAATAGAAACAGCTAAGAGCCATAAGATTAATAATATAATAACAGCAATAGATATAACAAACAAAAACAATTTTCTTCTAGAAATACCTAGCGAAAGTAAAACTGTAGAATTTGGAGATGGAACAAATATAAACATAAAAATATTATGGATTATAGATTTAATAAATAGAAACAAAGGCATACCAGGTTCAATAATAGTAAATGTTCAAAACATTAAAAAGGTTTACTTTAGAGAAAAAGTATAAACAAATCATGAGAAATGGAGGGATAAGATGAAAAAAATAGCAATAACATTAGGAAGTATATGCTTGGTATTGACAATAGCAATTTGTATTCAAATGAAAACAGTTGAAAGTATTACAAATGAAGAAGGAATATCATTAAACGATAACAGCGAATTAAAAGATGAAGTTCTAAAATGGAGACAAAATTACAAAGATGCATATAATCAATTAGAAGAAGTAGAAGCCAGATTAAAAGAAGTAAGAACTCAAGCTTCAACAAGTAGTGAAGTAGATACAGATGTGAAAAACCAGATAACAAAGAATAATGCCTTATTAGGCTTAACAGAAGTAAAAGGCAAAGGAATAATAATAAAGTTAGATGATAACAGAGAAGTTAATGCAGAAGATGTATTGGATATAAGTTCATATTTAGTTCACGAGCAAGATTTAATACATATAGTTAACGAATTATTTAATGCAGGAGCAGACGCAATATCTATTAATGGAAAAAGAATAGTACAAACAACATCAATTTTGTGTGATGGAAATATATTAAGAATTAATGATGAAATGGTTGGTGTTCCAATAGAAATTAAAGCAATAGGGTACACAGAAAGACTATACTACAATGTTGCAGTAAGACAAGGAGGCTATTTAAAGCTAATGGCAGATGATGGGGTTGTTGTAGAAATAGAAAAAAGCGATGACATAACAATACCAAAATATGAAGGAGTATTTAAGTATGAATATATTTCAACAAAGTAATAAAATAAAAGAAAAGTATAAGAACATGAAAAAGGGAAAAATCACAATGACAGCAATAATTGGGATAATGTGCTTAATACTTACAATGCTTATATATGTTCAAGTAAAAACAATAAGTCAAACAGACATATCAGAGTTGGAAACAATGAGGGAAAGTGAGCTAAAAACTGAAATTACATCATTAAAAACAAAATATGAAGAAACTGCTACAAAAATTAAAGAAACAAATGAGAAAATCCTGGAATATGAAGAAGCTGCCATTGAGGGAAAGGAAGCTTCAATACTTTTACAAAAAGAACTAAAAGAAACAGAAGACTTACTTGGTAAAAATTCAGTAACAGGAGAAGGTATAATAATAAAAATGTCAAATACTGCAAACACAAGAATTAATACAGAGGATTTATTAGAATTAGTCAACTTACTAAAAAATGCAGGAGCCGAAGCTATTTCAATAAATGAGCAAAGAATAGTATATGATAGTTATATTGCAGATATAAATGAAAAAAATCTTATAACAGTAAAAGGGGAATACATAGTTCCTCCATATACAATAAAAGCCATTGGAAATACTATGTATTTAGAAAGTGCTGTTTCTCAAAAAAGCTATGGTTACATAGATGTTAAGTTAGCTGAGGGAAAGCAAATAACCTTAGAAAGAGCAACAAACATAACAATACCTCAACATGAGAGAAGTTTAGAATTTGAGTATGTAAGGGAGGAGGAGTAAAGTGGTAATTTTAGCAATACTAATAGGCTGTGTATTAGGTGCACTAATTGGAATAAATCTACCAGTGATATCTTACACATATTCTGGCTATTTAGCTATAGCCATAATAGCGGCATTAGATTCAGTATTTGGAGGGATAACTTCTGTATTAAATGGAAAATTTGATTTGAAAATTTTCATATCAGGTTTTTTCGGAAATGCATTATTATCAATAATGCTAACGTGGCTTGGTGTAAAATTAAATGTTGATATATATCTGGCTGCAATAGTTGTTTTTGTAGGAAGAATGTTTACAAACTTCGCAATAATTCGTAGATACTACATAGACAAATGGAGTGATAAATTGAAAGAAACAAGAAAAGTTGCAAATAGTACAAAACAAAGAAAATAGCATAAAAAAGCGGTGTTATTCAAAAAATTTAGAATAACACCGCTTTTTTATTTTTTTAAACTATTATTTTAAGTAACAAATTATTATTATAGCAAATTGAACCCAAAGTTGATGAATTAATTGCATCTAATACAGATGAATCTAGCATAGGAGCAATTAAAGAAATAATTGCAAATCCTAAAAATACAATAAATAATCCTTCAATTATACCATAAAGAGTACCACCAAGCTTATTGAATTGTTTTAAAATAGGCAGTTTTGCAATTAAATCTGCTAAAGCTGTAACAAATTTTAAAACAATTTTTACAATTATGAAAATAAGAAGCAAACAAGCAGTTTCAATTATTGTATTTGTAAAAGATTTGGATATGCTTTGTACAGTATCTGAACTATTTTTTAATATAATACTTGGCAAATCCTGAGATAAATCTACCTCTTGAGTTTCAGTTGCACCCTCAGGTAAAATTTTTCTAGTTATTGCAGTTTCAATAGTTTCATCAATATTTGTATTGGCTATAACGAGCTTTGCAACAGGCTTGTAAAACACAAAAGCAACAATAATTGCAATGAAAAAAGTACATAATTTGAAGGCAACCTTAACTAACCCACGCTTATATCCTAAAAATATAAATAACAACATAATTAAAACAATGATTAAATCAATAATAATAGACATAATTTCACCTCCTTATAGACCTAAAAATTCTATTTTGTCTTTATAAATAATTCCAGCTACATTGTTTGAGACAACAACTGATTGGATTTCTTGATAAGAAGTATAATTTTTTATAAGCCATCCAGAATCATTGATAAATAATACTTCTGTTCCAAAATTAACAGCAACAACATTACCAAAAGCTTCAATAGATTTTGGCTCTTTATTCAAAGAATATGTTTTCTTTTCAAGACTAGATATATCAATAAATTGTAATTCAAATTCTGAAGAAAGCATACCAGTAGAGCATTTTTGAACTTGTATTATTTTATTATTAATATCAGCAAATAAAATATTAGAATCCTTTAAATTAGAAACCTCTGTAACAGAATTATCCTTAATAATATCTATGTGACTATCATATAAACATACTAAATTATTACCACAATATTCAATATTAATAATAAAATCATCAATAGGTGCGGATACGCTATATTGAATAGTATTAGTACTATTAGACAAAGCCTGTTCAATAGATATTATTTTAATGCTTGATTGCAAAGTAATTCCTGAAAAATTTGCTTCAGCTAAAGCTAGAAACTTATTATCTTCAGAAATAGAAGAAGCAATTACATAAGATTTAGAAAGATATGATGTAAATAACTCGTTACTATCTGTATCATAAACTTTACAAATATTTTTGTAAGTAGTATCTGCAATAGCAACAGCAACATAACCATTTTTATTTATTGATATATTGCTAATAGAACCTTCAATATCTTTTTGCCATAAAATATTTCTATTAGAAAGTAAATAGAACTTACTTCCATTTTTTTCAGCAACACATAGGAATTTACCGCATGCCTCAAAAATAGGATCTGAAATTTCCAAGTCGACTGAGCTTAGCTTGTTTGCTGATTTTGTGTAAAACGTTAACTCATTTTTCTCTAAACACACAATAGTATCATTAAATGCATAAGCATATGAATTTTCAGTAGTTATTTTAGGTAATGTATTTTCAGTTATGTTTTTTCTAAAAAAATATTCATCTAAAAATGTTCGCACAGTGATATTTTTTTTATATAATATAGCAGAAACAGTTATTAAAACTATAAGTAAAATTATTAAAATTAATATTACAATTTTCTTTTTATTTAATTTCTTTTCCATATAAAAACCTCTATATACTTATATCAATAAAATGCAATTTTTGCAAGGTATTTTTTAAAAAAATAGAATAAATATAATTTGTACAAAACCGTAACATTCCTAAAATTGGATATAATAAATTTAGCAAGTAGCTAAAGCCTATGTTACTAAGAAAAATAGCTGTTATACATAGCAAAAACGAAAAAGTAATATATAATTTTTTATTTTGAATATTAAAGTAACTCAAAAAGCTATATCCACTTGAAATCGCAGTTGTAAATATAGCAATTAAAATTGCTAAACCACAGGTATACTGAAAAATAGTTCCAGACTTTGAGGCAATTAGTACGGTTGGCAATTCTACATTTTCTATGCTAAAAAAGAAGTTGTTCAATACAAAAAATAATATAAGAGATGTTACAAGTAAAAACAATGATACACTAATAGATACAACTTTTGCCTTTTTTATGGTACAAACATATTTATTTAAGCTAAGTAAAATTGGTATTACAATTATTAAATTATAACTTGCATAGAGTAAAGAGCCTACAAACCATGGAAACTTTGCAAAAGAAGTATTAAATTCAAAATTGCTAAAACTAGCTACATTTTTTACGCCCAATAATAAAACAATTACAATTAAAAAAGGAATAAAATATTTATTAACTTTAACAATTCCATTTATGCTTTTTGAAAAAGTCAAAAAACATAATACACCAATAATTATAGCACCAAAAATATATGATAAATTAAATTCTTGAGAAAAGTAAGCTGAAAATCCAGCAACCATAACAATAAATGAAATTAAAAGAAAAATATTTACAATATTGCATATTACAGAATTACCAAAAGCTGATTTTGTAATTATTGTACTAATAAAGTTTGAATATCCTGAAATGTTGGATTTTATGATAATTTTAAAGGCTTTGTAAATCACAAATCCAATTAAAAATTCTGCAAGAAATATACCCAATATTCCATAGCCACCGTAAATATTAAAAAAAGTAAAAATCTCTTTTCCAGAAGCAAAACCAGCTCCAATAATAGTTCCAATAATAACAAAAACAGCATTTAACATATATATCACCAATTTAAGTTTATGAAACACATATATTTCTCATGACTAATTGAAAATATTGGACTTAAATGATATAATAATAAATGGTGATTTATTTGATGAAAAACAGAAAATTATTATTTTTTTCAATAATTGGAGTAGTAATTGTAGCAGCAGTAATAACAATAATAGTTATACTCAATAAAAGTGAAAAAACAGAACCAGTTGAGGAAAAACTAGATATTGAAAAATTAGAAATGCAATTTAATAATATGTTTGATAATCAAGAAAACGAGTATGTATCAAACTTGTATCATATAGAAAGAGAACAAAGTGGCAAATATGAGATAGAAGCGGATATACCTTATATACATGTATCAAACGAATTTGATAAAAAAATTAATAAAGAAATAAACGATTTTTTTGTAAATAAAATAATACAAATTTATAATGAAAGTACATCATACAACATTTTAAAAGTATATTATGCAAGTTCAATAAATGACAATATATTATCAATAGCCATAAAATGTATTTTAAAAGAAGGACGTAATGCTCAAAGAACCATAATTAAAACATATAATTATGATATTGAAAATAATAAGGAAATAAAAATAACAGATTTGCTTACAGAAAATAAAAAGGAAAGTTTGCAAAACAAGGTAAACGAAAAAATAAAAGCTGCAATAAAAAAGGACAATACTATTGCAAGCCAAGGGTATAATATATACAAAAGAGATGAAAATAGTAGCATATATTTGTTAGAGAACTCAAGCGAATTTTACATTAAAGGTAATATATTATATGTTATCTACTGTTATGGAAACAATAAATACACAAGTGAAATGGACTTAGTTATAGACAAAATAGATTATTAAAAAATAGGAGACTTTTAGTCTCCTATTTTAGTTATCATAGTCATTAATTGTTCCTTTATTAATTCTAAATAATTTCTTCAACTTTTTAATAAATAGATGTATAAAGTTAAATGTTTCCTTTGATTGTTGAACAACAGTTAAGGCTGTACATTCTTCCTTAAACAAGCTTATTTCACCATATTTTAATAATTCTTCTTTTTTACTTTCCAAAGCATTCATTAAATCACAATAAAAGTCATTGTAAAAAGTGTAGTTTGCGGAAATACCTATTAAATTTTTGAAATTATATAATTTATGTTTTAATTCTTTCAAATCTTCCATTGTATTTATGGAATTGTATTCACAAGCAAAACAATTTCTAATAATAAAGTTTTGAATATTGAAAAATAATCTTTTAATTGTATCTTTTTGCTCAGCTATTATAGTGTTTAATTCTTTAATATCATTTACTTTCTCAGTGTTTTCAAGCTCAACTATATAGCAATTAAGTTCTCCTTCTAAATGCAATAATTTATCTAATTGCCTTGTAATTCTATTGTAAATTCTTTTATTAAATTTTGCAATGAAGGTATTTTTAAAAACATCATTACTGTTTAAAACACTATGGTACAATGGGTAAGTACCAGTAAAATAGGCAATTTGATTTACCAAAGTACATTCTAAAGGATAATAATTGGGGCTAATAGTTTTTAAAGAAATGTCAAAATATTTTTCTTCAGTTATATTAGCCATATTAGCTTCTGAAGCCATTAGTTGAACAGCAGCTTCATTAAGAGCCAAGCCAGAAGCGAAAGAGGTCAAGCCAATAAATTCATTTTTTCCATTTAACCTGCCTTCTTGCAGAAAATGTATACATTCATGCATAGCAACCTCAGGAATTGAAGAAAAGTCTAATTTTTCATTAAAATATATAGAATTAGAATTTGCAACATATTTAGCACCACTAGAATCCTTGGGCATAATTGCAGTGTACATATTTAAAGAACAAAAAGAATTATATAAGGCTTGCCTATCTAAATCATGCTCAGGAAAGGCAAGACAAAGCTTTATAGCTAAATCTTTAGCTATAATTTTAAGTTGGTAAGAATTTAATTCTTTAATATTAGTGATTCCTTCTTTTTTCAATAAATAATCAATATTCATTGGTTGCTCCTTTTTACATTCATTTGTACAAAATAATTATACATCAAAATTTGCCAAAACAATATTACAATTTTGTTAAATTTACATTACAAAAATATTACAAACGACAAAAATGTAACAAAAATGTCATAAAACGCTAAACCTAGTTGTTAAAAGAAATGTAGAAAAATAAAGCATTTTAAAGTATCTTGACTAATAAAAAAAATATATTATAATATTAATGAGATATTATAAAAAGGAGAGGGTACAGTTGATACAAAAAAAGAAAAAGCAAATAAAACTAATAATATTGATAGCAATTATTGCTATGTTAATTACTGGTGGAGGTATATGGTTTTGGAATAGTAATAGCTTAAGAAATGAAAATTTAAAAAACAGTCACACGGAAGCTAAAGTGGACTTTTCTTCGAAAGCACTAGTAGTAGTAACAGATAGCGATTTAGAAAATAAATATAATGCAACAAGTTTTAATAAAACATATAGTGGAAAATATGTTTTGAGTTTTGAAACAGAAGAAGCAACTAAAAAAGCTTATGAAGAATTAAAAACGGAAGACAGAATACAGGAAGTATATGTTGATTATAATTTAAAAACACAAGAAGATATGGTAATGTCTATTGCATATGAGGTTTTAGGGCAAAATGTTGAATCATGGGGAACTTATGCAATGGGCTTAAATGAAACACAAAGTAAAATAAACAGCAATACAAACAAACAAAACATTGTTGTTGCAGTTATAGACACAGGTTTTAACCTAACAGATACTACATTAATAGAAAAAAATCTAACTAGCAGGATTGATTCAAGATATAAAAGCATGACAAACAATTCAACTGATATTACAGATAATGAGACAATGCCACATGGAACTCATGTTGGAGGAATAATATTAGATGGAACTCCGGATAATGTTAAAATATTACCATTAAAAGTCGCAACTGAAGATGGAAAAATGTCACTAGAATATGTAAATAGTGCTATACAATATGCAATAGACAACAACGTTGATGTAATTAATATGAGTTTAGGTAATGAATTTAATAATCCAAATCTTCCAGGAATTCAAGAAACAAAAACATTAATTAATGAAGCAATAGAAAAAAATATTATAGTAATAGCAGCAGTAGGAAATGGGGATGAAGATGGAAATAGAATAGACGGCAAAAACATATATCCAGCAGCTATTGAAAATGTAATTGGAGTAGGAGCATTGCAAACAGACTTAATAACTTTACGAGAAGGTGCAATTGAGGTCAATTCATACATTGCAGCTAAACAAACACAAAAATCAAATTTATCTTATACTGCTTTCTCTAATTATGGTGAAAATGTTGATTTTTCAGCACCAGGTAAATATATTTTAAGCCTAGGTGGTGGCGAAAATGGTTACTTGTTTCTATCAGGTACATCTCAAGCAACTCCACATGTTTCAGCCGCAGTAGCTACACTAAAAAGCTATAATAAGGATTTTACATATAGCGAAATCTTAGATGCTTTAAAATATTATACAGTTGACATAGGAATAACAGGAAGAGATGATGACTACGGGGAAGGAATGGTTTGCTTTAAAAACTATCAAGAATGTACTTGTAACTGTGCAGACTGTGATAAAATATACTGTACAGGCTGTTTATGTGCAGACTGTAATTACCATGAACAATTAGCAAAAGTATTAACTAAAATAGAAATAACAACAAATCCAACAAAAACTGAATACACAGAAGGAGAAAAGTTTGATAAAGCAGGAATGGTAGTAACAGCAACATATAGTGATAACTCAACAGAAACTATTACAGATTACACTTATACACCAACAGAAAGCTTAACAACAAATGACACAACTATAACAATAAAATATGAAGACAAAACTACAACATTGAACATAACAGTAAATCCAAAAGCAGTTGAAAAAACTTTAAGTAAAATAGAAATAACAACAAACCCAACAAAAATGGTATATACAGAAGGAGAAAGCTTTGATCCAGCAGGAATGATACTTACAGCGGTATATAGTGATAATTCAAGAGAAATTGTAACAAGCTATAACTATGAACCAGCAGGAATATTAACCACAAATGATACAACAATAACTGTAAAATATCAAGGAAAAACAGCCACTTTGAATATAACAGTTAATGCAAAAACAGAACCAAAAACGCTAGATAGAATAGAAGTAACAAATAGACCAAACAAAACAAAATACAAAGTAGGAGAAAAGTTTGATAAAACAGGAATGGTAATAACAGCAGTATATACAGATGGATCTAATGAGGATATAACAGATTATACTTATACACCAACAGGAGCATTGAAGGAAACAGATAGAACAATAGAAATTACCTATCAAGGAAAGACAACAAACGTAAATATAACTGTAGAACCAAACATAATAACAAAAACATTAAAAGGAATAGAAATAACAACAAATCCAACAAAAACAACATATACAATAGGAGAAACATTTGATAAAACAGGAATGGTAGTAACAGCAATATACACAGATGGAACAAGAAGTGTTATAACAAATTATAACTGCTTCCCTGTAACAGCATTAACAGCTAACCATACTAGAATAACCGTTTCTTATACAGAAGAAGGAACAACAGTTACAGCAACTATTCCAATAGAAGTAAAAACAAAAAATAACAATAACAACAATAATAATAATACAAACAATAACGGCAACATTACAAATGGAGTTGTAAATAATAATACACAAATAATTAAAACAAATAATACTGATAATACAACTAAAAATTCAAACTTAGCATATACAGGAGCAGAAATGTATATACTACCAATAATTATTATAGCAATTATTGGAGGAATATCATTTATTAAATATAGACAATATAAAGAAATATAGTAGCTCTTGAAAAAAACACCAAATACTGTTATAATAATGTTCAAGAAAAAAGGAGATTTGATGAAAAGAACATTAATTATAGCAGTATTTTTTATTATATTTTTATTTATATATTTTCTACAAACCAATTTTTTTAGTTGGTATAATATTGCAGGAATAAAGCCAAACTTGTTCATAGTATTCACTTTATTTATTGGACTTTACTTAGGCAGAAACTATGGATTAGGTTTAGGAATAATGTTTGGTCTCTTTTTGGATTTTTTCGTATCAAAAAGGATAGGCTTAAATGCAATAATGTTAGGAATTTCAGGATTATTAGGAGGAATTTTAGATAAAAGCTTTTCAAAAGAAAGTAGAATAACTTTTATGCTAATGACAATTCTAGTAACAATACTTTGTGAAATTATTAGTTATACATTACAAATAATTTTATTAAGTGCAGATTCAAATTTTATAAATTTTATGAAAATAATTTTGATAGAAGCCATATATAATGCCATTTTGATTATTATTTTATATCCATTAATACAAAAGCTAGGTAATAAAACAGAAGAAATATTTACAGAAACCAAATCATTTATGAAGTATTATTAGGAGGTAAAAATTTGGCAGCCTTAGATAAAAAAAATGTAAGATATAATATCTTGTCTATATTGGCTTATGTAATTGGAATTGTTTTAATAGTTCAATTATTCAATTTACAAATAGTGCATGGAGAAGAATACTTAGAAAGAGCAAATTCAAGACTTACAAGAGAAACAACAATAAAAGCCGCAAGAGGAAATCTTTTGGATTGCAATGGAAACTTGTTAGCTGGAAACCAAATAAAATACTCTTTAAAAATATATAAAAGCAAAATTGAACAAAAAGATTTAAATATAACAATTTTAAATATTATTAATATTTTGGAAGCCAGTGGGGACAAGTATAATGATGAATTTCCAATAAGCATTAATCCTGTAGCTTTTAAATATGAAAAGCCAGAAAACATAACAAAATGGCTACTCGCCAATAAATTAGAAGAACAAACAACAGCAGAACAGGCTTTAAACACTTATATAAAAAAATATGAGCTAAAAGAGTTTAGCATAGAAGATGCAAGAAAAATAATATCAGTAAGATATGGCATAGAAAAAAATGGCTATACATCAATGAGAGGATATGAAATTTCAGCAGATATTAGTGAGCAAAGTGTAGCTAAAATAGAAGAAATGAACAATAATTTCCCAGGTATTTCAATAGATTACAAGCCAATTAGAAAATATTATTATCAAACACTAGCGTCACATGCATTAGGATATGTTGGAAAAATTAATGATGAAGAATACAAAAAAAATGAAGGATATTCATTGGATGATTACATTGGAAAAACAGGAATTGAATATGTTTGCGAGAAATACTTAAAAGGAAAAGATGGATTAAAGCAAACAGATATGTCTATTGACGGAACAACAACAGGAGAATATATAACAGAAGAAGCTACAAAAGGCTCAGATGTAGTGCTTACAATAGACGCAAAAGTTCAGCAAGTAGCAGAACAAGCATTAAAAGCTAATATAGAAAAGATAAATAACGGAGGCTTTAGCGAAACAAGGGAGGTAAATGCAGGAGCGGCAGTAGTACTAAATGTAAAAACAGGAGAAATAATTGCACTTGTGAGTTATCCAGACTTTGAACCACAGCTATTTGTAAATGGAATAAATCAAGAAAAATGGGACGAATACACTCAAAAAGGAAAAAGTGCTTTAATAAATAGAACAATGCAAAGTGCTTATGCTCCAGGCTCAATATTTAAGATGGTTCCTGCGATTGCAGCATTAGAAACAAATAAAATAACAAAAGACGAACTAATTAATTGCTCAGGAATTTATCCAGGAGGATATAAACCAAAATGCTGGTATTATACAACTTATGGCAAGGGACATGGAAACTTAACTGTATCACAAGCAATACAAAAATCATGTAACTGTTTTTTCTATGAAGTAGGTACTAGAATAGGAATATCAACAATAGAAGAATATGCAACATATTTTGGATTAGGTCAGAAAACAAATATTGAATTACCAGGCGAAATATCTGGAACACTTGCAGGCAAGAAGCTATATGATAAGTTAGGTGAAACATGGTATTATGGAAACACTTTGTCAGCAGTTATTGGGCAAGCAGAAAACAACTTTACACCATTGCAAATGGCAAGATATATAGCAATGCTTACAAACGGAGGAAAAAAATTAGATGTTACAATTATAAAAAATGTAATAAACAATAATGGCGAAATTGTAGACAAAAAAGAAGTAGAAGAATATATAAACGATAGATTAGGAATAGAAAGAACAGATGAGCAAGACTTAAATGTAAATAAAGAAAATTTAAAAACAGTATTAGATGGTATGCAATCTGTTACGGAAGAAGGCGGTACAGCCTATTCTGTGTTCAAAGATTTTACAATACATGTTGGAGGAAAAACAGGTTCAGCAGAGGCAGGAAACAAAGTAAACGCATGGTTTGTGGGGTTTGCACCTTATGAAGATCCTGAAATAGCAGTTGTAGTACTAGTAGAAAATGGCTCACATGGGTATTATAGTGCAGAAGTAACTAAAGAAATAATGGAAGCATATTTTGGATTAAATGAACAAATCGAAGAAAATAAAGAGGTAAAGCCTTATATAAATACTAATGAACAGTAAAAATGTAGATTTAAAAGGAGATAAAAAGATGAGAAGTATTTTATTAATTAGCATGAAAAAGGATGAAATAGTACTAAAAATTAGTGAGGAAGCAACCCAAATACAAATAATTGAAGCATTGGAGAAAAAAATGCCAGTGTTAAGAAAACTATACAAAGAAGCCAAAAATCCAGTAAGAATAACAGGGAAAGTATTAAAAGATAAGGAGATGGAAGAACTAAAACAGGTTATTAAAGATAACATAGATGATATTGATATTAAATGGGACAATATTAATGAACTAGGATTAGCTGGTATAAAAAAGGCTTATGAACAAAACGTTGAAAACTCTGAAACATATTTCTTTAAGGGTTGTATAAGATCAGGTCAAAAGATAGAAACAGAAGGAAGTATAGTAATTCTAGGAGATGTAAATAGTGGAGCAGAAGTTATTGCTGGAGATAACATTGTGGTATTGGGATTTTTAAGAGGACTAGCACATGCAGGAGCAAAAGGAAATAAAAAGGCAATAATTGCAAGCCATAAAATAGAATGTCCACAATTAAGAATTGCAAATATATTAAAGGAAATAGAAAAAGAAGAAATAGAAGAAACAAAGCAATTTGCTTCAGTTGATAATGATGTGATAATATTAGAATAATAAAGAAATAAGCGAAAATAACAAAATTTTATCATCACTATATAGGCGAGTGTTAAAATCTCCGCCTATTAGTGGTAATAATTGGGCCATCTTATCCATTTTAATATATTGGTCGAGTTTATTTTTTTTTGAATCAGTTAAAAATGGTTTTAAATCATAAAGCAATTTTATTCGAGGATTATCATTTTTTGTATTCATTTTATCTAATATTGATTTTATTTTTATTATTGTATCTATATCAATATCAATGTTTTGGGAACTATTTGTTTCTGCTGAATTCTCTTCAGTAGCAGAGGAGGTATTATTAAGCATACCCATAAGGTTATTTATTGCTTCAGGAGAAATTGCATCTTTATTTATATTCAATTTTTCAAAAATACCAGATAAATCCTCATTCACAATACAAAACTCCTTATTTATTATTTTTATTAATTTGATTTAAAATATCATTTTTATCTTTTGTTTGTAAAATCTTGTTAGCCTTGGCAATTCCAGCTTCTAATTCACTTTTATCCATTTTTGACAGCATTTGCAATAATTTAGACATATCAATGTTATTGTTGTTCATTACAAATCAATCCTTTCTAAAAAATATCTTTTCATAATTAAATATATGAAGAGTGAATATAAATATGTGAATAATAAAAAAATATATTTACAAATATATTTTTTTTGTGATATAATTTACTATATTATAAAAGAGGAAAAAAATTATGAATCAAATTTTAATTACCGAAAATAATTATAATAAACAAAATAAACATCAAAAAAAAGAATCATATAAACCGAGAAAACCTATGAGAACAGAGGGCAATGGATTGCTGGATATGAGAAAAATAGTTGTTACTTTTTCTGTAATCATAATATTATTTGCTGTAATAATTGTTAGTACTCAAGTAATTGTAATGATAAAAGAAAGAGAAAGTAAGAAAGATACGCCAGTTGCAGCCCTAAATAAACCAACGATAACGATTGAAAAAATAGAAAATACTTGCAAGATACAAATTGTATATGATGAGGGATTAGATAAAACTAGGTATTGGTGGAATGATGATACTAACCTTGTTGTGGAAAATAATATGAATGGTTCAACAGAGTCAAAAAGAACTCTTCAAATTCCAGATGGAGATAATAATATATTACATGTAACAGCTACAGGTATTGATGGAAGTTTTAATGAAGCAAGTTATAGTTTTGGAGAAAATACAGAAAACTTGGATTCAAATAAACCAAAGATTGACACATATTTTTATGGAGAAACAAACCAAATAGATATTGTAGCAAAAAGTGCTAAAGGAATTAAGGAAATAACATATAATTGGAATGATGAAACTGAAGTAACTGTTACAAATACTACCAATAATCAAAATGAATTTAAAATAACCATTGAAGGAAGAAGAGGCACAAATAAATTACAATATAAAGCTACAGATTTAGAGGGCAATGTTCAAGAAAAAGAGCAAAATATAGTTGGAGTATTAAGCCCAGAAATTAAATTTGAGATACAAAATGGCAATATATTAAACATAAATATAAAACATGATAAAGGCTTTAAAAAGGTAATTATCACACTTAATGGAATGGAAAGTGTATATGATGAAAATAACCCATCATATAGTCAATTAACAAAAGAACTAAATTTTTCAGTTGAAGTTCCAGCCGGACCATTACAAGTACAAGCTACTGTATATACATTAGAAGAACCAGATAAGGCATATCAAGAAATAGGAACAGCTACTATACAATAAAAAAAGGAGAAAACAATGTTTCAAGAAATATATGTAATAGATGAACAAGAGAAATTAACAGAAGAATTAAAAACAGTTTTTGAAAAACATCAAAATTTAAAATTTAAAACAATATCAACTAATGATTTGGATACTGTATTAGAAAATCCACCACAATTAATTATAATAAATGATGATAATATAAAAATAAAAACAGTTGAGCTTTGCAAGAGGATAAGAACAAATGAGGAGAACAATATAATACCAATTATAGTTGTATCATCAAATGAGAATGCAGAGTTTAAAATGGATCTTGCTAAAAACTATGTTGAGTATTATATTGCAAAATCAATGGGAACAGAATATTTATACTATAGAATAAGAAATATATTTAGACTTTTAGTTATAAATAGAACAATTAGCCCATTAACAGGCTTGCCTGGGAATGTGCAAATTCAAACAGAACTAAAAAAACGCCTACAAAGGAAAGAAGATTTTGTAGTTCTATATATAGATTTAGATAACTTTAAGGCATATAATGATGTATATGGTTTCTTAAAAGGTGATGAAATAATAAAATATACTTCTAAGATTGTATTAAAAAATATTAATAAATTAGAGAAATCAGATGTGTTCTTTGGCCACATTGGTGGAGATGATTTTGTTGTTATATTAGATAGAGACGTACCTTATGAAGAAATCTGCAAACAAATAATATCTGAATTTGATGCAGGTGTTAAATATTTCTTTACAAAAGAAGATTTAGATAGGGGATACCTAAAAATTCAAAATAGAAAAGGAAAAATGGAACACTTCCCAATAACTGCTATATCAATAGGTGTAGTTGTTGCAGAAAAAGATAAATTTTCTAATGTATTAGAAATAGGAGAAATAGGAGCACAAGTTAAACATGTAGCTAAAAAATATAAAGGAAGTTGTTATGCAATAGATAGAAGAAAACACTAAAATTGTAATTAAACTAAATTAACCCTCATATAATTTAATATGGGGGTTTTTTATGCTTATTTTAAATAAAAAAAGAATATATTTAATTTTAACTTGTTTAATTTTATCAACAATGGTATTTCAATTTAAAACTTCTAAAAACATACAAACAGTAGAAACTGTAGCACTTCCGGTAAATAAAAAAACAATAGTATTAGATGCAGGGCATGGACGGAGAAGATGGTCGGAGCAACTAGCAATAATATTTCAGAAGCTGATATTAATTTAGAGATAACATTAAAAGTTCAAAAACTACTAGAGCAAGCAGGAAGTACAGTAATATTAACTCGTTCGGATAAAAATGGGATATATGATATAGATAAAAATACATTAAGAGAAAAAAAGGTATCAGATATTAAAAACAGAACAACTATAGGAAATTCATCAGATGCTGATATTTTTGTATCAATACACTTAAATAAAATTCCTCAAACACAATATTGGGGTTGGCAAACTTTCTTTCAAAAGGAGAATGAAAATAGCAAAAGATTAGCACAAAGCTTACAACACGGACTAAATGAAACTATACAAAAGGAAAATAAAAGAGAAGCCCTAAAAATAGAAAATGTATACATAATAGAACATGTAAAAATTCCTACAGCAATAGTAGAGTGCGGTTTTTTATCAAATGAAGAGGAAAATAAATTATTGCAACAGGAAGAATACCAAAATAAGCTTGCTTGGGGAATTTATGTAGGAATAATGGATTATTTTTTAGAAAATGAAAGTAAATAAAATCTTTAAATGATACTTTTTGGTATCATTTAAAGATTTTTAAAATTTAAAATAATCCAACAATTCTTCCATCAGGGAGCACATCAATTTTTTCTGCTGCTGGAACTTTTGGTAGGCCAGGCATTGTCATAATAGAACCAGTAATTACAACAATAAATCCAGCACCTGCTGATACTTTAACCTCTCTTACAGTTATTTCAAAATTTTCAGGTGCACCAAGTTTTAGCATATCATCTGAAAAACTATACTGGGTTTTAGCTATGCAAATAGGCAAAGCTCCAAAGCCTAAATCTGTTAAATGCTTAATTTGCTCTTTGGCTTCTGGAGTAAAAATGGCTCCTTTTCCACCATAAACTCTTTGCACAATGTAATTTATTTTATTTTCAATACTATCGTTTAATTCATAGCTAAAACTAAAATTATTTTCAGCTTCTTCGCAAAGCTTTATAACTTCTTTAGCAAGCTCTATACCCCCTTTTCCGCCTTCTGCCCAAACGTTAGATAACACAACATCTGCACCAAATTCACTGCATTTTTTTACTATTAAATTAAGTTCTTCATCAGTATCTGTTGTAAATTTGTTTATTGCAACTACAACAGGAAGTTTATACACATTTTTAATGTTAGAAACGTGGCGTAAAAGATTAGGAATACCTTTTTCTAAAGCGGTTAGATTTTGCTCATTTAAACTGTTTTTATCCATACCGCCATGCATTTTCAAAGCTTTAATAGTTGCAACAATTACAACTGCACTTGGTGTAAAATTAGACAATCTACATTTTATATCCAAAAACTTTTCTGCACCTAAATCAGCACCAAAGCCTGCTTCTGTAACAGTATAATCACTAAGTTTTAATGCCATATTTGTTGAAACAATAGAATTACAACCATGTGCAATATTTGCAAAAGGTCCTCCATGAACAAAAGCAGGAGTTCCCTCAAGGGTTTGAACTAAATTTGGCTTGAAGGCATCTTTTAGTAAAGCCGTCATAGCACCTTCTGCCTTTAAATCTTTAGCAGTTACAGGTTTGCCATCATAAGTATAACCAACAATTAACTGAGAAAGTCTGTGCTTTAAATCTTGAATAGAAGAAGCAAGGCAAAAAACTGCCATAACCTCAGAGGCAACTGTAATATCAAAGCCATCATCTCGTGGAACACCATTTTTGGAACCGCCAAGGCCATCTCGAACAAAACGAAGTTGCCTATCATTCATATCAACACATCTTTTCCAAGTTATTTTTGAAGGGTTAATATTTAATTCATTACCTTGATAAATATGATTATCCACCATAGCTGCAAGTAGATTATTTGCAGCACCTATTGCATGAAAATCACCAGTAAAATGTAAATTAATATCATCCATAGGAACAATTTGGGCGTAACCACCGACCAGCAGCACCACCCTTAATGCCAAATACTGGACCTAATGAAGGCTCTCTCAAGGCAAGAATAGCATTTTTATTAAGTCTCCTTAAGGCATCTGCAAGCCCAATAGTAGTTGTAGTTTTGCCTTCTCCAGCAGGAGTTGGATTAATTGCAGTTACTAAAATTAATTTACCATTTTGTTTATTGGAATTGGATAGTAGAGATAAATCAACTTTTGCCTTATATTTTCCATAAGGTTCAATATATTTTTCACCAATTCCCGCATCCTTTGCAACTTCCAAGATATTTTTTAGCTTAGCAGAACCGAGCTATTTCAATGTCAGATTTCATCTGCAATTCCTCCTTTTCTAACATTATAATATATACAAAATGAAAAAATGTCAACAAAAAACTACAAAATTATTGAAAAAAAAAATACAATATGCTAAACTAATAATTAGAAGGTTTATGCTTACAAAAGAATGAGATGGAGGAAACATGGGTAAAACAGTAGAGAAAATTGTAATAAATACAGAAAGTATAGATATTGTTTCTGTGGAAAACGGAGTAAATAGCATAGTACAATTAGGCTTAGAAGCACAAGAAGACAGTATCAAAGATATTTTTGAAAAATATAACTTGGATAATATAATAAATTACCCTTTTGACGAGAAAATAGTAAGGGCTTTAGCAGAGAACGAAGAGCAATTAGTTGATTATTTACAAGTATGTAGACAAGCTGCATATTCAAAAGGAAAAATTAAAATACCTGATAGTATACCAAATATAGAGTATGATTTTAGAGAATTAAAAAATGGAATTGCAAAAGTTAGTGAAGGTGAGCAGAAAAGCAAGCAAATAGAAATGTATAAGCAAGCAAAACAAACACAGGATACTTTTAGAAGTTCAAAAGGCAAAGTAGATATTTTAATGGGTATAGTTGATAAGGCATACTTTACAGTACAAGCATTTTTACAGAATAGAAACAAGAATCAAGTTAAGGCTTTGAATCCTGGTAAGATGGAGGCTAGAAGAAGCATTAGGGATGAGTTGAAAAATAGAGAATATACTGAGAAAACAAATGAGGTATCAAAAGAGTATAAAGAGGCATTAGAGCAAAAAGAAATGACCGTGCCAGTTGTAGATAAGGAAAGTGGCGAGCAAGAAATAGATGAGATGATTAATTTGTAAAGCTTGAGATAAGAGAAAATTGAAATAAACAAAAATCAACAAAAAGGAAATAATAATCCAAATTGTTGATTTTTTTATCTTTTTTAGTCGAATTTTGTCGAACGATTTTTCTTTACAAATGGGGCTTTCTATGCTAAAATAAATACATCTTTAATTGCGAAAGCAATTTCAAAATAATTCTAGGAAAGGGATAGAGTTCTTTTATTCCGGTAATTCCAAATTTTTTAAAAAATTAATATTGAAAAGAGGTGAAGTGTATAAAGAGTTATACAAGATTAATTGTAAGCCTTATAGTTTTAGTTTTTGTTATATTTACTCTAAATGGTGTAAATTTGGCAATAGAGAGCTTACAAAACAGCAATAATACACAAGAAGATATTATTCAAGAAAAACTAAAAGAGGAAATTATCATGGTAGATGAGGATAAGAAAATTGAAAATCTCCTTGGTATAACAAATGGAGCTAATGAGTTGTGGCAAGTGGAGGTTCCTGTGATAAATTTAATGGCTCCGATTGCACAAGATACAACACAAGAAGTTATGAAAAATTATGTAGGACATTTTGTAAATACGTCTTTCTGGAAAGGTAACATTGGCTTAGCTGCTCATAACAGGCGGATTTCCAATAAATTATTTTGAAAAGGTTAAAGATTTAAAGCTAGGAGATGAGATTATATATAAAACACCTTATGGAACAAAAATTTACGAAATTGTTTTGTCTACAATAATAGATGAAACAGATTGGTCATACTTGCAAGAAACGGAAGATAATAGAATTACTTTGATAACGTGTGTACGTAATAAGCCTCAAAAAAGGCTTTGTGTACAAGCCGTAGAAAGAATATAAAATAAAGGAAAGGAAATAGTCATGAAAATAATTAAAAAAATAAGTGTAATTTTAATACTAATGATAACTGCATTAGCTGCAATATGCCCAATAATAAGCAATGCAACAGGAAATACTGTAACAATTTATGGTAAACCAAGATATAATTATTTACTTAAAAGGAATGGAGTTGATTTAACTTGCATACCACTTGCATATACAAAAGATGGAATAGAACATCCAGTATATTGTTTAAATTTAGAATTAGATGGCGCAACAGAAACTTTTTCTTATGATGTAAATATTGATAATGAAATAACAAATATGGAAATTTGGAGAACTATAGTAAATGGTTACCCATATAAAACTCCAGCTGAATTAGGTTGTGAAACAAAGGAAGAAGCTTATTTAGCTACAAGACAAGCTATATATTGCTCAGTCTATGGAAGAGATCCTAATAGCTATGAAACTTCAAGTGAGGGAGCAGGAGATAGAACTTTAAATGCTCTAAAATACATAGTAAATACTGCTAGAACTTCAACAGAAACAAAACCTAGTTCAACATTAAAAATAAATTCAAATAGTTCAAAATGGGAAATAGATAATATTAATTCAAATTTTGTATCTAAAGAATTTACAGTAACAGCAGCTGCTGGAATAAATAATTACAAAGTTGAAATTACAGGTGATTTAGTTCAAGAAATGCAAATTACAGACACCAATAATAACCCCAAAAGTGAATTTAAAGGAACTGAAAAGTTTAAAATTTTAATTCCTATAAAAAACATACAAAATGATGGAACTTTTACAATTAATTTAACAGGAAAAGTTGCTACAAAGCCAGTATTATTTGGACTTTCAGGAGATAGTACATTGCAGAATGTTGCTGTAACAGGTGGGATATATGAGGAAGGAGAAGGAAGCAAACAAGAATATTGTTTTAAAAATGAAACAAAAATAATAATTTTGAAACAAAACCAAGAGACAAAACAAGCTTTAGAAGGAGTAAAATTTCAATTATTAAATTCTAATAAAGAAGTAGTATTTGCAGATTTAAAAACAGATGAGGAAGGCAAAATAGTTATAGAAAATTTATTACCAGGCAAGTATTATATACAAGAAATTGAAACTCTAGAAGGATATGAAAAATATGATAAATTAATAGAAGTAGATTTAAGACTTAATGAAGAAATAAAAATAACAGTAAATAATTTGCAAAATGATGAGAAGCCAGAAATAGACAAAATAGATACAGAATTAGAAGTAGAACAAGTAAAAACAAACCAAGATTTAAAACAAGAAAAAAATAATTATGAAAAAAGACAATTTGAAAAGGAGGTTGAAAAGCTACCAAGAACAGGAATGTAAAATAGGATTTATTTAGATAGAGTTTTTTAGAATTATAATATAGAGAAGCAAATAGTGCAGTGTTAAACTTTTTAATCATTGCACTATTTTTTTATTAAAAATTATGATATAATTACCTCTCGAAGGGGATGAGAAAAAATGAAGTATATTTTAGCATCTGAATCACCTAGAAGAAAAGAGCTTTTAGAAATGATGGGACTAGAATTTGAGGTAAAGCCAAGCCATAGTGATGAAACTTTTGAAAAGGATTTAAGTATAGAAGAACAATCTAAAAGATTAGCATATATTAAGGCAAAATCTGTATTTGATGAAACAACAGGAGACAGAGCTGTTATTGGTTCTGATACAATGGTTATTAAACAAGATAAAATATATGGAAAGCCACATACAAGAGAGCAAGCAATAGCAATGCTAAGAGATTTAAGCAATGATAAACATCAGGTAATTACAAGCATAAGTGTAATATCTCAAAAAAATGGAGAATATAAAGAGCAATTAGATTATGATATTGCAGATGTATACTTTAAAAAGATGACAGATGAAGAAATTGAAAAATGGATAGATGATGATAAGCCTTATGATAAAGCTGGCGGTTATGCTGTACAAAGTGCTTTTGGGGTACATATAGAAAAAATAAATGGCAACTTTTTTACTGTTATGGGTTTGCCAATACATAAGTTATACGATATGTTAAAAAACATATAAAAATTGGAGGATATAAATGTTAGAATTAAAAAATGTTTCTAAATTTTATTATAACAATGGAGTAATCGCTAGTGGATTTACAAAAGTCAATTTAAAGCTTAATATAGGAGAATTTGTGGCAATCACAGGTGAATCTGGAAGTGGTAAGTCTACCTTATTAAACGTAATTAGCGGATTAGATAGTTATGAAGAAGGAGAAATGTATGTAAATGGCAAAGAAACAAGCCATTACAGTGATAAAGACTTTGAAGATTTTAGAAGAAAATACATAGGAAATATTTTTCAAACATTTAATTTAGTAAACAGCTATACTGTTTATCAAAACATAGAACTTGTGCTACTACTTAATGGATACAAAAAGAAAAAAATAAAGAAAAAAATTATTGAATTAATAAAAAAAGTTGATTTATACAAATTTAGAAACACAAAAGTATCTAAATTATCTGGAGGACAAAAGCAAAGAGTTGCAATAGCTAGAGCTTTAGCAAAAGAAACACCAATAATCATTGCAGATGAGCCAACAGGAAACTTAGATAAGGAAGCGGCAGAAAGCACAATAAAACTTCTTAGTGAAATAGCAAAGGATAAATTAGTTGTAATTGTTACACATAATTATGAGCAAATTGAAAAATATGTAACAAGAAAAATAACAATGCATGATGGCAGAATAATTGAAGATAAAAAGATTAAAGATATAAAAAATGATATTAAAGCAAATGAGATAGAATATAAAAACATTACTCCATGCAATAAACTTAGATTAGGATTTAGAAACACATTTAATATAAAAACAAAGTTTGTATTGCTATTTATGGTATTTTTCTTTATGACAGCTGCGATAGTGGCTCAGTATTCAAACAGTAAAAAACAAAAACACGTATCAGATATGGATAGAAGCAACATCTTTTTCCAAAATACAAATGAAAACAGAATTATAATAAAAAAACAAGATAAAACGCCATTTAATGAAGTGGAAGATTATGCACAAATAAGGGCCTTAAGCAATGTAGACTATATAGTTAAAGATGATGTACTATTAGACCAATCAATAATTCTAACAAATTCAAAAAACATATCATTATACACAAAAACTTCAAGTATTAACAGCTTAAAAGGAGATGTAGATGTAGGAAGATTACCAGAAAATGATAATGAAATTGTTGTAGAAGGCTATGAAGATGAGTATTACATGAATGAATTAATAAAAGGCCTAGGTAATACAACAGTATCACTAATGAATATGTATACAGGAGAAACAAATGAAGATATATCAATGAATGTAGTTGGTATAAAATACATGGAATTAACATCAATGTATGGTAATGATAATGTATATGTAAGTGATAAGGTATTAGACCAAATGAGATTCCAAATTAATCAAACATATAGCAAAGTAAAGGTACTATTTCAGGATAAATACTATGAATCAAACCTATATAGCCCATATTTTAGAATAAAAACAAGCGAAAATGTACCAGCAGGGAAAGCTTATGTAAGTGATAATTTGAATTATGAGGTATCAAGCGGTTCATGCAGAAGTAAACCAATAAAAATTGAAGTTGAGAACATATACTATAAAGAAAAATTAGATTTAACAATAGAAAAAACATATACAAAATATAATCTAAAAAGATTAATAGGCAAAGATGAAGAGTATGAGTTAAATAATGGAACTATATATATAAATCCAGAAGATTATAACAAATTATTTAATAAAGAACCATACCAATCAAGTGTATTTGTAAAAGATGCAGAACTATTACATGAAACAGCTAATGAATTAGAAAACTTGGGATATAAAACTTTAGTAATTAAAGATACATTATCAAAGACTGGTAGTTCACAAATAATTGAAGTATTCCAAACTATAGTAACAATAATACTAATAATTACACTATTTTTCATAGCATATTTTGTAATAAAGATTATTTTAAAATCAAGAAATACATATTTTGCAACACTTAGAATGTTGGGAGCAACTAGAAAAGTATCTAAACAACTACTAGTAATTGAATTATTAATAGTAGAAAACTTAGCATACCTAGTTTCTATGAGTGTAATTATACTTCAAGCAAAGCAAATAATTAATTGGAGCTTTGTACAAACATTATTAGACTACTTAAACATAAGTGACTATATCATTTTGTATGTTATTTTAATTGCTATGTCATACATAATTAGTTTAAAATATGCAAAAAAACTATTTAAAGAAACAAGCATTAAAACATACAACGAGGAGGTGTAACTTATGATAGAGATTACAGGAGCTAATAAATATTTTAATAGACATAGGAAAAATCAAATACATGTTATAAATAATATTTCCTTACAAGTAGAAAATACTGGATTAGTTGCATTGCTAGGGCCAAGTGGTTCAGGTAAAACAACCTTATTAAATGCAATAGGTGGATTAGATAAAATTCAAAAAGGAAAAATATATGTAAATAATAAAAAAATAACATCAAAATTCACAACAAAAGTAGATAAAATACGTACTCTAAGTATAGGCTATATTTTTCAAGATTACAAATTAATAGAAAACTTAAGTGTGTATGATAATGTCGCAATAGTTTTAAAAATGATAGGCATAAAAAATAAAGAAGAAATTAAAAAAAGAGTGAACTATTGCCTAGAAAAAGTTGGAATGTATAGATATAAAAATAGGCCAGTAGCAATGCTTTCAGGAGGAGAAAGACAAAGAGTTGGTATTGCAAGAGCTATTGTAAAAGCTCCAGACATAATATTAGCAGATGAACCAACAGGAAATTTAGACAGCAAAAATTCATTAGAAGTAATGAATATAATAAAAGCAATATCAAAAGAAAAATTAGTAATACTGGTAACTCATGAAAGAAACTTAGCAGAGTTTTACGCAAGTAGAATAATTGAATTACAAGATGGAAGTATAATAAAAGATTATCAAAACGTTCATAACAATGAGCTAGATTATAGAATAGAAAATAAATTTTATTTAAAGGACTTTAAAGAACATAAAGAAATAAAACAAGAAAATACAAATATTAATGTATATTCAGAAGAAAAACAACCAATAACTTTAAATATTGTCTTAAAAAACGGTAATATATACATTAAAACAGAGCAAAATGAGAAAATTGAAGTAATAGATGAAAACTCAAGTTTAGAAATGGTAGATGACCATTATAAGAAACTAAGCAAAAAGGAATTGGAAAAATATAAATTTGATTTTGAAAACATAATTGATAAGAATATAAAAAAGAAATATTCTTCAATTTACAATCCAATAACTCTTGTAATAAATGGATTCAAAAAAGTATTTGATTTTTCCGTATTAAAGAAAATTTTACTTGTAGGATTTTTCATATCAGCAATGTTTATAATGTATGCAGTAAGCAGCATTTGTGCTACATTGAATGTAAAAGATACAGACTTTATACAATATAACAGTAATTATTTGCAATTAAAACAGCCTAATATATCTGTTGATGAATATTTACTATATGAGCAAAATGAAAATGTTAATTATATATTGCCAGGTAGTTCATTAGTAGTATTTAAGTATATACCAAATGAATACTATCAAACCAATGAATGGACTTTATATGTTTCAGGTTCACTTTCAAGCACAGAAATGATAAGTGATGAAAATATAGTATATGGAATAAAGCCAGAAAATGATAGACAAATAGTAGTAGATAAAATGATTATACAACAACAAATAGATGGGGAAAATCAACAGTTTAAAATGATGGGAATATTAAAACCTGAAGACATGATAGGAAGAAAACTTACAGTTGACAATATAGGAGAATTTACAATAGTAGGATTAGTAGACCTTTCAACCCCTTCAATATATGCAAATACAGCAATGCTAATAAGTATTGTACAAAATGCAATGGAGGGAAGCAGTTACACAGTATCTGGGGGAATGTACTATGCAGATACTTCAACAGAACAAGCACAATTTTTAGATTACAAGATATTTGAAGACAAGATAACACTAAAAAAAGGAAGATTTCCAGAAAATGATTATGAAGTAATTGTAAATATTTCTCATAGATATGAAATGCCTTTAAATAAAACCATTCCGGTACTTGTAAATGACACAAAACTAAAAGTAGTAGGATATTATGAAAGCCAAGAAGGAATAGATACTTATTTAGTAAACAATAACACAATAAAATATAAGCTAATAAAAGAAAAACAAGAATTTATGGTATACGCTAAAAATCAAGCTCAGGCATTGCAAGAGTTTAGAGACATGGACTTAAACATAGTAAATACATTTGAAAACAGCAAAAAAGAATATTTAAGACAAAAAAGAGAAAGAATGAAAACAAGCATAATAGTTGCTACCATTATACTTGCAATATCACTTGTAGAGATATTCTTAATGATACGTTCATCATTCCTATCAAGAATAAAAGAAATAGGAATATTAAGAGCGATAGGACTAAAGAAAAAAGATATATATAAGATGTTTGCAGGCGAAACAATAGCAATAACAACACTTGCAAGCGTTCCTGGTATAGCTTTAATGGCATATATTTTAAATGCATTATCAAAAATTACATATATTGAAAAGTTCTTCTTAGTAAATGTATGGTCAATAATAGCAACAGTAGTATTTATATACTTATTTAATTTAATAATAGGCTTGTTACCAGTGCATAGAGTAGTAAGAAAAACACCTGCACAGATATTAAGCAGACATGATATTTAAAAAAAGTTGAAGCGGCAATAGCATGCTAAAAAAAGGAGAAAAAATGGATACAGAATTAAAAGCTTTTTTACAAACAAATCCCAAAACAAATTTTATGCAATCACCAGAATGGGCAGAAGTTAAAACAGAATGGAAAAAAGAATTTATAATAGTAAGAAACAAAGAGGGACTAATAAAAGGCACAATGAGTATTTTACTTAGAAAGGTGCCAATCATAAATAGGCATATAATGTATGCTCCAAGAGGTTTCATTTGTGATCCACATGACAAAGAAACCTTAAAAGAGCTTACCCAAAAGGCACAAGAAATAGCCAAAAGATATAGAGCCTTTATATTTAGACTAGATCCAGATGTTTTACAAAGTGATGAAGAATTTAAAAACATAATAAAAGAATTAGGATATAAAACAAAAAAGAACATAAAAAATATAGGACAAGTATTACAACCTAAATATGTTTTTAGACTAAATGTAAAAGATAAAACCGAAGACGAGCTTTTGCAATCATTTGAATCAAAAACAAGATATAATATAAGACTCGCAGGCAGAAAAGGTGTAAAAGTTAGAGTTGGAACAAGAGAAGATTTGAAAATATTTTATGATATAATGAAAACAACAGGCTCTAGAGATGACTTTTTCATAAGACCATTATCATATTTTCAAAAAGTATATGACGCTATGGGAGAAGAACATGCAAGAGTTTACATTGCGGAATTTGAAGGAGAAGCAATAGCAGCAACCCTTCCAATTTACTATGGAAACAAGGTATGGTACTTATATGGAGGAAGTTCAAATAAACACAGAAATTTAATGCCAAATTATTTAATACAATGGGAAATGATAAAATGGGCTGTTGAAAATAAATGTGATTGGTATGACTTTAGAGGAGTATCAGGATTCAAAAGCGAAAATGATCCACAATACCGGAGTATACAAGTTTAAAAAAGGGTTTAATCCAGAATTTATGGAATTTATAAATGAAATGTACATTATTTATAATCCATTTATAAATTGGATGTTTAATATAAGCACAAAAATTTATAGTAAATTAAGCCTTTTAAAAGGAAGATTAAAGAAAGGAGGTGAGAAAAAATGATTTCAGAGTACATAAAAAGATTTGAAAAAAGAACAATAATTAGTTCAATTATAATGATTCTTGTATCAATATTACTAATAGCAAAACCTGAAACAATGCTAAACACAGTTGTAACTGTATTTGGAATAGGAATGTTATTAGATGGAATCTTCAGTATAGTACTTTATATTGCAACAGATAAGGAGCAAAAAGTATATAGTAATGCCTTAGCAGAAGGAATTCTAGGAATACTTATATCAATACTAATATTAATCAAAAAAGATTTTGTTATATCAATAATACCAATACTTGTTGGAATATGGATAATAATAAAAAGTATAACAAAAATACAACTTTCATTAAATGTAAAAACCGTAGATGAAAAAAGTTGGATATTAATATTACTTTCAGCACTTATTACATTAGTAATAGGAATTATAATAATTGTAAATCCTTTTGATACAATGGTTTCAGTAGTAATGTTTGCCGGAATACTATTATTAGTAACAGGTGTTATAGATATAGTAGAAAGTATATGTATGTTAATAAAATTGAAATAATAGTAAATAGTTCACAATTTATCCACCAAATGTGGATAAATTGTGGACAAATTTTTAACTAAATTAATTTTTAAAATCAAGAATAAAATTCAATAATTTCTTGATTTTTTTAATATTTTGATATAATATAATAGCAGTTTAGAAAGGATTGATATACAATGGACAAAATTATAAAAACAATAGCAGCAGAATTAAATATTAAAGAAAGTCAAATTAAAAGTACAATAAATTTAATAGATGAGGGAAATACCATCCCATTTATAGCACGTTATAGAAAAGAAGCAACAGGAGGACTAAGTGATGAAGTTTTAAGAGATTTAGATGAAAGACTAAATTACTTAAGAAATCTTGAAACAAGAAAAGCAGATGTTTCAAGGATTATAGAAGAACAAGGAAAACTTACAGAAGAAATAACAAAAGCATTAGAAGAAGCAACTACACTTACAGAAGTAGAAGACATTTATAGACCATACAAACAAAAGAAAAAAACAAGAGCTACAGTTGCCAAAGCAAAGGGACTAGAGCCATTAGCGGAGATTATTTATGCACAAAAAGAAACAAAAAATATTTTTGATATAGCAAAAGAATTTATAAACCCTGAAAAGGATGTAAACACAATAGAAGAGGCAATAAATGGAGCAAAAGATATAATTGCAGAAAATGTATCTGATGTAGCAGATTATAGGAAAGAAATAAAAAGACTATGCTATGTTCAAGGTAAAATTTCAACTAAAAATGCAAAAGAAAATGAAAAATCAAATTACGAAATGTATTATAAATTTGATGAAGAAATAAAGAAAATCCCAAGCCACAGAATTTTAGCAATAAATAGAGGAGAAAAAGAAGAATTTTTAAAAGTTACAATTCAAAAACCAGAGGAAAAGATTTTAAACTTTTTAAGAAAAAACATAATAAAAGGAGAAACACAATTTACAAGCATACTAGAAGACACAATATTAGATAGCTATAAACGCTTAATAGAGCCATCAATAGAAAGAGAAATTAGAGCAGATTTAACCCAAAAAGCAGAAGAGCAAGCAATTAAGGTTTTTGGCAAAAATGCAAAACAATTATTATTAGGTGCACCAATAAAAAATATAACTGTTATGGGGTTTGATCCAGCATATAGAACAGGTTGTAAAATTGCAGTAATAGATGATACTGGAAAAGTACTAGATATTGCAACAGTATACCCAACAGAGCCACAAAATGACGTAGAAGGTGCAAAGAAAATATTAAAAAATTTAATTTCAAAACATAAAGTAAATATGATAGCAATAGGCAATGGAACAGCATCAAGAGAATCTGAAACATTTGTAGCAGAAATGATAAAAGAAATTCCAGAAAAGGTCTGCTATGCAATAGTTAGCGAAGCTGGAGCATCTGTTTATTCAGCATCTAAGCTTGCAACAGAAGAATACCCTGACATAAATGTATCTATAAGAGGAGCAATTTCAATAGCAAGAAGATTGCAAGATCCACTTGCAGAACTTGTAAAAATAGATCCAAAAGCAATAGGTGTTGGTCAATATCAACATGATGTTGATCAAAAAAAATTAGCAGAAAATCTAACAGGAGTAGTAGAAGACGCAGTAAACAAAGTTGGTGTAGATATTAATACAGCAACTCCATCACTACTTTCTTATGTATCTGGAATAAATAAAACAATAGCAAAAAACATAGTAACATATAGAGACGCAAATGGAAAATTAAGGGAAAGAAAGGAACTATTAAAAGTACCAAAGCTTGGCAAATCAGCTTTTGAGCAATGTGCAGGATTTATAAGAATATTTGATGGTAAAAATCCATTAGAAACAACAGGTGTTCATCCAGAAAGCTATGAAGTGGCAGAAAAATTGCTTGCAAAAATTGGTGCAGATAAAAAAGACTTACTAAACAAAGAAAAATTAGAACAAATAAGAGCAAACTTGACAACCTTAGATGTGCCAAAAGTTGCTAAAGAACTTGATGTAGGAGAATTAACATTACAAGACATAATAGACGATTTATCAAAACCAGGCAGAGATCCAAGAGAAGAAATGCCAAAGCCAATTCTAAGAACAGATGTGTTAAAATTCGAAGACTTAAGAGAAGGAATGATTTTGCCAGGAACTGTAAGAAATGTAATAGACTTTGGAGCATTTGTTGATATTGGAGTAAAACATGATGGCTTGGTTCATATCTCAGAAATGAGTGGAGAATATATTAAAAATCCGTCAGACGTAGTATCTGTAGGAGATATTGTAAAAGTTAAAGTAATAGGAATAGACCAAGAAAGACAAAAAGTAAAACTAAGTATGAAATTATAGGGAGTAAAGATGAAAAAATTAAAAGAACTAATTTATTGGATAGTATTTGTAATATATGAGGAGTTAATAATGGCAATGCTAATATTTGGAAAATTTCCAAAAACAGCACCACTAATAATACTGCTAACATTGCCATTTGCAATAGGACTAAACATATTAACATCAATATTTGGAAAAAAAGCAAATACAGTAATTGCATATATATTAACATTGGGCGAATGTTTTATAATGTCAGCACAACTAATATATTATAAAATTTATGAAGCGATTTTGTCAGTTTACTCAATAATAAATGGAGGGCAAGTTACAGAATTTATTACAACAATACTAGATGAAATGGCTCAAAACTGGCTTCGGCCTTGTATTAATCTTTATACCATTTGTAATATTTATAATACTACACCTAACAAAGGTTTTAAAATTTGAAAAAGATTTAAAAATGGAAACCTTAATAAAACTAATCAGCATTTTAGTTTTATATATAACAGGAATCGTGTTCATAAATACTGGAAAAACAGAATCAATACACTCAAATAAAAACCTGTATTATAATATACATATACCAAAAGTTACAGCAAATAGAATGGGTATATATACAACAATGAGATTAGACCTAGAACGTTTAATATTTGGCTTTGAAGAAAAAGTTAAAATAGAAGTTGAAGCTCTTCCAACTAGTGTAACAGAAGAAAAAATAAAATATAATATTACAAATATAGATTTTGATACAGCTATTGCAGAAGAAACAAATGATACAATCAAAACAATGCACGAATATTTTGCAAACCAAATACCTAGTGAACAAAATGAATATACAGGGATGTTTAAAGGAAAAAATTTAATAGTGTTTGTTGCAGAAGGCTTAAGCAATGTTGCAATAAGAGAAGATGTAACACCAAACTTGTATAAACTATATCAAGAAGGATTCCAATTTGATAACTTCTATACACCGCTATTCCCAGTTAGTACAGCAGATGGAGAATATATGACAGATACATCACTTATTCCAAAAGAAGGAGTATGGAGTATATATAGAGTAAAAGGACATTATATGCCATACTCATACCCAAATGTATTTGAACCATTAGGATATTCAAGCAATAGTTATCATAATCATACAGCAACATATTACCATAGAGACGAGTATTTAGAAACAATGGGATATAATTCATATTTAGCAAAAGGAAACGGCCTAGAGCAAAGAATGAATACAAAATTATGGCCAAATAGCGATTTAGAAATGATAGACGTAACAGTTGATGATTATATAAACAATGACAAATTTTTAGCTTACTATATGACAGTTAGTGGACACTTAAATTATACAACAAACCGGAAATTGCATGGCAAGTAGAAATTGGGACGCTGTTAAAGATTTGCCATATTCTCATAAAGCAAAAGCATATCTTGCAACACAAATTGAACTAGATAAAGCAATAGGAGAGCTAATAAAAAGATTAGAAGCTGCTGGGAAATTAGAAAATACAGTAATTGTAATAAGCCCAGACCATTACCCTTATGGATTAACACTTGAAGAATTAAATGAACTATCTAGTTATGAAAGAGACAATACATTTGAAAAACATCATACACCACTATTAATATGGAGTGGAAGTATGGAACAACCAATTAAGGTTGATAAAGTATGCTCAAGTTTAGATGTATTACCAACAGTGCTTAACCTATTTGGAATAGAATATGATTCAAGGCTACTTATGGGAAATGATATAATGTCAAATAACAAAGAACAAATAGTAATTTTCTCAGACAGAAGCTTTATAACAGAAAAAGGCAGATACAGCTCAGTAAATGGAGTTTTCATTCCAAATGAAGGACAAGAAGTAGACGAAAATTATCAAGAAGAAATAAACCAAATAATATATCAAAAATTCAAAATGTCAACAATGATATTAGATTATGACTATTACAGAAAAATAATAAAATAGTATTGCATAAATTTTTTAGTTTGGTGTATAATCTAGGTATAAATTTTAAAAGGAGGAAGATTATGGAGAGAAAAGTAAAAGTAGTACAATTTGGTACAGGAAAAATGGCAGTATATACTATGCGTTATGTTTATGAAAAAGGAGCAGAAGTAGTAGGAGCAATAGACGTAAACCCAGCAGTAGTAGGTAAAGATATAGGAGAATTAATAGGAGGAGAAGAAAGAGGAGTTAAAGTTACAGCTTTAGAAAATGCAGAGGAAATGTTAAAGACAACAAAACCAGATATAGCAATAGTTACAACAATGAGCTTAATTGCTGATGTAAGAGACGCATTAATGCTTTGTGCAAAGCTTGGAATAAATGCAATTACAACATGTGAAGAAGCATTTTATCCAGCAAACTCAAATCCAAACATTACAAAAGAATTAGATGATATGGCAAAACAAACAGGATGTACAATTACAGGTAGTGGATACCAAGATATTTATTGGGGCCAATTAATCAGTTCAATAGCTGGTTCAACTCATAAAATCACAAAAATAAAAGGAAGTTCAAGCTATAATGTTGAAGATTATGGAATAGCACTTGCAAAAGCACATGGTTCAGGACTTACAATGGAAGCATTTGAAAAAGAAGTTGCTTCAGTAGATAAAATAAGTGATGAAGAAAGACAAAAAGTAATTGAATCAGGAAACTATTTACCATCATATATGTGGAATGTAAATGGTTGGTTATGTTCAAAACTTGGACTAACAGTTGAGAATCAAACACAAAAAACAGTGCCACAAACATATAAAGAAGATATATATTCTTCAACACTTGGTATGACAGTAAAAGCAGGAGATGCAACAGGAATGAGTGCAGTTGTTACAACAACAACAAAAGAAGGAATAACACTTGAAACAGAATGTATAGGAAAAGTATATTCTAAAGAAGATTACGATAAAAACGAATGGACAATATATGGAGAGCCAGATACAACAATAGTAGTTGCAAGACCTGCAACAGTAGAACTTACATGTGCATCTATAGTTAACCGTATTCCAGATGTAATAAACAGTGTTCCAGGATATGTTACAACAGATAAATTTGGAGAATTAAATTATAGAGTTAAACCATTAAATGAATATGTAAAATAAAATAAGGGTTGTCCATAAACAGGACAACCTTGGTTTTTTAATCTAAAAATTCAATTTTAGCAGTTGAAAGCTGTCCAGCTTCAAGCCTTTCAATTTGAATATTACTTCTTTCAATCCAACCCAAATCAGCATATTCCCAAAGGAAAAACCAGAAAAGAAGTAAAATAACTTCGTTTAAAGCAGTAATAAGAGAAAACCTACTTAAAATTGCAAAAACTCCTAAACTAATAATACCAAATAGAAATAAAATAAATGATTTATGCTTATTAATATCCAAATCTAAGTATTTATCTCCAAGTTTTAAACCAAAATAATCCTTTAAAACTTTAGTAATCAAATCTTGCTCTTCTTTAGAAAAATTACCACCGCAAATTTCAATTATAATTCGCTCTTCAATAGGAATATAATATGCACTTTCCTCTATATAACTTGCAAATTCAGGGTTAATCCACTCATAACCCTTTGTTGAATATTTAGAAATAATATCATCAATAGAATTAACCTTAGCAGAAATGTAAGCTTCACCTTTTTCTATATAATAATCTTTAACAAACTTAGCATAATTAAATTTAGCACTTTTAAATCTTTTTAAATTCTTAATAGACTTTTTACTCTTAGCTCTCGACGGCATAGAAAAACCACTCCTTTTTCATAATAAATAATAACATAAATTTATTAAAAAAAACAAGTGGTCTTAGTAAAATTTTAAATTTAAAAAAAACAAATTAATTTTATAATTTTTTCTTTTGGAGTAAAAACTTTATACTTAATAAAATATTTTTGTATTGGGCTAAAAAAGGTATCTAACAACGGAATATCTTTTATTTTGAATCTTACTCCATTTTTTTGTAAATAGTCACAAGTAAAAAGCTTACAGGAAATACATTTTGCTGTGCAAGATTTATTTTTCAAATATTCGCAAGTTACTAATTTTGTTAAAGGAAGTAATTTAATCTTAAAATGTCTACAACACCCAACTGTACAAGAAGTTCCTCTTTTATATGCACATCTATCATCCTTAAAATCACATAAATTTTTTTCTGAAAACTGTCTATCCAAAAACTCACATACTTCATCATATATATAATTATACATATCAACTTTATTATTATATAAAGTGGCATTTAAACAATTAATAAAATCAATGTGATGTTGATTACATTGATTGAAATTACACAAAAAAGCCACTACATGTTTTTTATTGCTTTCAAAACCAATATTTACATGATGTCTGAATGATTTTTCTTTTAAATGTAAAAAATTTTTAAATATTTTCTTATAGTCGCAAGCATTATATAAAGAAAAATCAACCTTAGCCACTAGCACATTTTTTTCTTTTATATGTTTCCAACTAATTAGCTGAATGTCATTAACATCTGGAATTAAGTCGCCTTTTTCAACTATCTGCACAATATAGTTGTTATCAAGTTCAATACTCTTCATGATAATCACCAACAATGATTATAAAGTAAGAGAGAAAAAAAATCAATACTTTACAAAAATTTATAAGTAAAAGTTGACAAATAAGTAAAACTATGTTAATATAAATTTACTGGTAGGTTTTAAATCTACTAAATTAATAATATGGAGGAAACTTCAATGCCAGACAGATGGACAGACGGCAACAACACTTATGAAATCCGTGGGGGAGATGTTTACCGGAACAATGAACGTGTAGGTTATGTTTCGGGAAACGAGCTTAAGATTGATGGAAATACCATCAGTTTTCATCCCCATGATGGAGATGTGTATGTGAACAACCAGAATGTGGGTTATCGGACAGGTGATGGTCACTACCGTATTAAGAGTGATAGATCTGAATGGAAGCCCACGAAGTAAACCTCTTAGAATTATTGAATAGTTTTCAATAATTCAACGCCGATGTTATGTAAAAGTAACATCGGTTTTTATTAATATGGAACATTAACTGAGTTTCTATAAAAGTATTATACATTACTCATAAATAGAAAAGAAGGTATTTTTCAAATAAAAATACCTTCTTTATGTATTAATCAATTATCATAGCTTCTCTTTCAGCACCAGTTCCAATAAATTTAACAGGAACACCAACAAATTCCTCAATTCTTGCTAAATATTTTTGAGCATTTTCTGGAAGTTCTTTTCTTGTTTTGCATTTGCTAATATCTCCAAAGTTTCCATCAAATTCTTCATAAACAGCAGTTGAATTTGTTAAGAAATCAACATTTGTAGAGAAATCTGTTGTAACTTTTCCATTATGATTATAACCAACGCAAACTTTAATTTTTGGAAGCTTTCCAATAGTATCAACATGGTTTACAGCTAATCCTGTAATACCATTTAATCTAACAACATATTTTAAAGCAACTAAATCAAGCCAACCACATCTTCTTGGTCTCTTTGTTGTTACACCATATTCATGACCTAATTCTCTTATAGTATCACCAATTTCATTATTTTGCTCTGTAACAAAAGGTCCACTACCAACACGAGAAGCATAAGCTTTTATAACTCCATAAACTTCACCAATGTTTTTTGCACCAATACCACTACCTGTGCACACACCACCAATAGTAGGGTTTGAAGAAGTAACAAATGGATAACTACCAAAATCTATATCAAGTAATGAAGCTTGAGCACCTTCGCAAAGAACTTTTTTACCACTTTCAATAGCATTATGTAGTAATGTAATAGTATCAATAATGTGTGGCTTTAATATTTCTGCATATTTCTTATATTCTTCAAACATTGCCTTTGCATCAAATGTTTGGCGACCATAAAGTTCAAATATTTTGTTTTTGTTATTAACATTTATTGTTAGTAACTCTTCAAATCTATCACTAATAAAGTCTTCTGCTCTAATTCCGCATCTTTCATACTTATCACAATAAGCAGGACCAATACCTCTTGCTGTAGTTCCTATTTTACCAGAACCACGATTTTCTTCTAAAAGTTTATCCATTTCAATGTGGTAAGGAAAAACAATATGAGCTTTTTCGCTAATATAAAGGTTTTCTGTTGAAATACCATTTGCCTTTAATTCATTCATTTCATCAATTAAAAGTTTAGGATCAACAACAACTCCATTTCCTATAATTGCTAAAGTTCCTTTGTTAAAGATTCCTGAAGGGATTAAATGAAAAGCAAACTTTTTACCATCAACTTCAATAGAATGACCAGCATTGCTACCGCCTGAAAATCTAACAGCAATGTCAGCATCTTTTGAAAGATAGTCAATAATCTTACCTTTTCCTTCGTCTCCATAAAATGCGCCTAAAACTACGTCGACTTTTGACATAAAAATCACATCCTAAAAAATAAAATATGTTCTTAAACGAAATATCGCACTTAAGAACATAATTTATTATGCAATATTTTTAGAAAAAAGTCAATAATTTTGAGAAAAAAAGTGAAAAAAATAATAATCCCATTGTAATAAATAAAAATATGTGATATCCTTATGTTTGTCAATAAAACACAAAATATTATATAAGAAAGGAAAATATATTATATGGAGAAGGTTGTACCCAAAAAAGATTATTTTTTTAATGCTTTAAAAAAGCTAAACGAGGCTATTAATGAAGAACCAACAGATGTTGTAATTGATGGTGTGCTCCACAGATTCGAATTTACATTTGAACTTGCTTGGAAACTTATGAAATATTATATGGAATATATGGGGCTGGTAGAAATAACAGGAAGCCCAAGAGAAACAATTCAAAATGCCTTTAAACAAGGAATAATTGAAGATGGGGAAGAATGGATAAATATGATGGTATCAAGAAACAATTTATCTCATATATACGATGAAAAAACGTCAAGAGAAATATATAACAAAATAAAAAACAATTATAATAATTTATTTGAAGACTTAAAACAAAAAATGGAAAATAAATAATTTGAAAAAATTTCAATAAAAATTAAAAAAGCTGTGAATTTCAAAAAAAGAGATTTCACAGCTTTTGTCATATAATAAAAAAAAGACATTAAATTTGTAAATAAACTATGAAATATCACGATGAAAACTATGTACCAAAGTATTGACAATGGAATAAAATGAGAATATAATTAGCACGTAAAATTTAAGTTATAAAATTCGAAATTGATTCATACTAAAATTCGTAGAACTATTCAAATAATCAACATTGAGTAAAAAACAATTAAAAGTTATGTTGTAATTTGAAAGGCAGGTCTCTATGAATATTTTTTTTAGTCAAATTGTTGGCTTTATTGCATTTGTAATATATGTAATTAGTATTCAACAAAAAAGTAAGCCCAAAATTCTTTGTTGGCAAATAGGTTCATTCTTTCTATATTCTCTACAGTATTTATTAATTGAAGCATATTCTGGAATGATGATGTTTTCAATAAACATGATAAGGTGTATAGTATTCTATATCTGTGAAAAAAATATAGATAAAAAGCAGCAGAAAAACAAAATTGTATTTATCATATTTATTTTAATTTCCCTATTATGCGGAGGAATTACATATAATAGCATTTACGATATTTTACCAATTTTAGCATCCCTATCAGGAGTAATCTTCACATGGCAACCAAGCACAAAAATACTAAGATATGGGCAAATAGAAACTTGTGTGTGTTGGGTAATCTATGATGCTTTTGTAATGGCTTATATTGGAATATTAACAGAAAGTGTAATTATTATTTCAACAATATATGCATTATTGCAACATGATTATAACTTTAATGTGCAAAAAAGAATACTCAAAATTTATCTTAAACTAAAATTCAAAGCAAGTGAGGAGGTTTTAAACTTTTCCCCCGAATTGCCTCTTGTTAAATGGAGGCTAATAAAAAGATTGAAAGGAAGTAAATTATTATGAATGAAAATAATTTTGTTAAAGAAATAACAAATATTGAGGAGAATTTTGCAAAATGGTATACTGATATAGTTATAAAAGCAGATTTAGCAGACTATACAGATACAAAAGGCTGTATAGCAATAAAACCTTATGGATATGCAATCTGGGAAAACATACAAAAATATGCAGATAAAAAATTTAAAGAATCAGGAGTTAAAAATATTTATTTGCCTGTTCTAATTCCAGAAAGCTTATTAAATAAAGAACAAGACCATGTAGAAGGCTTTGCACCAGAAGTTGCATGGGTTACAATGGGCGGACAGGAAGTGCTAGAAGAACGTTTATGTATTCGCCCAACATCAGAAACAATGTTTTCAACATTATACTCAAAATGGGCAAAGTCGTGGAGAGATTTACCAATGGTATATAACCAATGGTGTAATGTATTAAGATGGGAAAAAGAAACAAGGCCGTTTTTACGTTCAAGAGAGTTCTTGTGGCAAGAAGGGCATACAGTACATTCAACTCCTCAAGAAGCAAAGGAAAGAACCATACAAATGCTAAACATTTATGCAGATGTAATAGAAAATCTACTTGCAATACCAACAATAAAAGGAAAGAAAACAGAAAAAGAAAAATTTGCAGGAGCAGAAGATACCTATACAGTAGAAACATTAATGCATGATGGTAGAGCACTTCAAGCAGGAACATCACACTATTTTGGACAAAACTTTTCAAAACCATTTAATATAAAATTTCAAAATAAAGAAGGAAAGGAAGAATACGCATATCAAACATCTTGGGGAATTAGTACAAGGCTAATTGGGGCAACAATAATGGCACATGGAGACAATAGAGGACTAAAACTACCACCAAAAGTTGCACCAATCCAAGCAGTAATAGTGCCAATAGCAATGCAAAAACAAGAAGTAAAAGAAAAAGTTGAAAAACTAAGTAAGCTATTAGGCGAAAAGTACAGAATAGAATGTGATACAAGAGAAAGCTATACACCAGGATACAAATTTAATGAATGGGAAATGAAGGGAGTACCAGTAAGAATAGAAATAGGCCCAAGAGATATAGAAAAAGGAGAATGTATTTTTGTAAGAAGAGATACTTTTGAAAAAATAACAGTAAAACTAGAAGAAATAGAAACAAAATTGGGAGAAGTATTAGAAAATATACAAGAAAATATGTATAATGAATGTAAAAAGAATATGGAAAAACGAACTTCAATAGCTGAAAATTTGAATGAATTTGTGGAAAAAATAAATACAAACCAAGGCTTTATAGAAACAATGTGGTGCGGAAAACAAGAATGTGAAGACAAAATAAAAGAATTAACAGGAGCCCACTCAAGATGTATGCCATTTAATCAAAAACAAATTGGAAATAAATGCATATGTTGTGGGGCTCCAGCAAAAATATTTATGATTTGGGGAAGACAATACTAACCTATAAATCAAATGAATGTGGCAACAAATCTTGAATATGATAGATTTGTGCCTCATCATTTTCTCTAAGTAAGAAAATCTTAAAATCTTTATCTACAAATTCACTCATGAACTGTCTACAATATCCGCAAGGAGTGCAATTATCTAAATGCTCTAAATCAGCTCCCCCGCAAATAACAATATAATCAAAATCACGTTCACCCTCGGAAATAGCTTTAGTAAAAGCAACCCTCTCAGCACAAATAGACATAATTCCTTGGTTTTCAATATTACATCCAGCAAAAACCTTACCATTCTTGCACACAAGAGCTGCCCCAACATAATAATGTGAATAAGGAACATAAGCCTTTTTTCTAACCTCTTTAGCAACTTCTATAACTTCATCTAAACTCATAAAAAACCTCACTTTCAAATCTATTAATAATATACTATAAAAATGTTAAAAATGCAATTCAAAATAAAGGAAAAATAAAATATTTGAATTTTTGAGAAAGATACCTTATAATAGAAAAGTAAGGAGAAAATGAAATGAGAATTAGAAATAAACCTTGGGCCAAAGTTGAACTTCTTGCAAGCCCTTTTTATGTACAAAAACCAGAAGAGTTTAAAGGTAAATGGAGAGAATTTTTCAATAATAAAAATGAACATACATATTTAGAACTAGGTTGTGGCAAGGGCTTTTTTGTAAAGAAAGCAGCAAAGCAAAATCCAGAAATAAACTATATTGCAATAGATTTAATAGACGCAATATTAGGAATGGCAAATAGAAATATAATAGAAGAATTTGAAAACAAAGAAGTTTTAAACCTAGCACTTACCAGATATGATGTTGAAGAGATTAATAATATATTAGATAAAACAGATAATATTGAAAGAATATACATAAACTTCTGCAACCCATGGCCAAAACCAAGACACAAAAAAAGAAGATTAACACATACAAGGCAACTGGAAAAATATAAGCAATTTTTAACACCAAATGGAGAGATATATTTCAAAACAGATGATGATGAACTATTTAAAGAAAGCTTAGAATACTTTAAAGAAGCGGGATTTGAAGCAATAAAAACCACTTATAATCTAAATGAAACCCCAGACTTTTGGGAAAACATAGAGACAGAACATGAAATAAAATTCAAAAATGAAGGTATAAAAATAAAAGCAGGAATATTTAAAATTCAAGAATAAAAATATAAAAAAATACATAAAATATTATTTCCAACACATATTAATAATGCTAAGTGTTGGAAATATTTTTCCAACACTCTTGACTATTTCCTAAAAAGGACTTATAATATTATTAAGAGGTGAGCAGGTATGATAGAAAGAACGAATTATCTAAAACAGCTAATTGATTTTAAAGACCAAAAACTAATAAAAATAATAACTGGCATTAGAAGGTGTGGAAAATCAACATTGTTTGATATATATATTAATTACTTAAAAGAAAATGGAATAAAAGAAGAACAGATAATAAAAATAAATTTAGAGAATCCAGAATACAACTTCAATGATTATATGGAATTATATAATTATATCAAGAAAAGATTAATAAAAGACGAAATGAATTATGTATTTATAGATGAAGTACAAACTGTAGAAAAATTCCAAAAGGCAGTAGACGGTTTATTTATAATGGAAAATGTTGATTTATATATAACTGGCTCAAATGCATATATACTTTCAGGAGAACTTGCTACACTACTATCAGGAAGATATGTTGAGATAAAAATGTTACCACTTTCTTTTAAAGAATATTTATCGACATTTGATGATAAACAAAATCAGGAAAGCAAATTCTTATACTATTTAAAATATGGCTCATTTCCTCAAACCATAGAATTGTTTAAAAGAGCACCAAACACGATAAACAGCTATTTAGACGGAATATTTTCAACTGTTGTATATAAAGATATAATGATGAGGAATAAGATTACAGATAAACTAATTTTGGAAAGTGTAATAAAATATATTTTTGATAACATTGGAAGCCCAATTACAACAAAGAAAATAAGTGACACATTAACAAGCATGAACAGAAGTACAAGTAACCATACTGTAGAAAACTACATATCTTCATTCTTAGAAAGTTTCTTATTATACAAGGTACCACGATTTGATGTTAAAGGAAAAGAAAATCTATCAAGTGGATATAAATATTATGTAGTAGATACAGGACTAAGAAACTATTTATTAGGCAAAAAAGCTGGTCAAGATATGGGACATTTATTAGAAAATGTTGTATTTTTAGAGCTTCTAAGAAGAGGTTACAAGGTATATGTTGGAAAACTAGATGATATGGAGATTGATTTTGTGGCAGAAAATCATGAAGGGTTAGTTTACTATCAGGTTGCCCTAACAACAAGAGATGAAGCAACTTTAGAAAGAGAACTAAAACCACTACAAAAAACTGGAGACCATTATCCAAAAGTTATTCTAACAATGGACAACGACTTAGATGCAGACTATGATGGAATAAAAAAAATAAACTTGATAAATTGGCTATTGAAATAAAGACAAGAATTTTGGAAAACTTCACAAAAAAACTTGACAAGCTATACCAAATTATGGTATTATAATAAAGCACATATTTTTCGTATAGCACGAAACTATGTAAACTATTTAATTAGAAATGGTGATTTTTTTAAAAGTGAAAAGTGTAAGTAAAAGTTAAATAATTTGTAACTAAATAAAAAGTGTAGAAATGGCTATAAATAGCCTAATATAGCAATATATTACTACACTTTTTTGTTGCGTTTACAAAACAAACACTTTTTTAAAAAATATTTAATTTATTATTTAATTAAAAAAACACCTTTTAGCAAATGAAATATTAAGAAAGAGGAATTAAATTTAAGTAAAGGTATTAGCTTAAAAATATTTAGGAGCAGAATATCTTTAAACTAATAATACACTTTAATTTAAGAGGGACTTTCTTGAGATATAAATTATGCTCGAATAAAAAAACAAGGAGTTGATTTATTTTGTTAACAGACATTAATTACGAAAAAGCAACAAGAAAAACATTCGCAAGAATTGGAGACTTTATAGATATACCAAACTTAATTCAAGTTCAAAAAGATTCTTACGACTGGTTTGTAAATGAAGGGCTAGGAGAAGTATTAAGAGATATTTCACCTATTGAAGATTACACAGGAAATTTAGTTCTAGAATTTTTCGATTATTACATGGAAAAAGAAACTAAATACTCATTAGAAGAAGCAAAAGAAAGAGATACTACATACTCAACAAGATTACACGTTAAAGTAAGACTAATAAACCGTGAAACAGGAGAAATAAAAGAACAAGAGATTTATTTAGGCGATTTTCCATTAATGACAGATAGCGGAACATTTGTAATTAATGGTGCAGAAAGAGTTGTAGTAAGCCAATTAGTAAGATCCCCAGGTTGCTACTATGAATCAGATTATGATAAAACAGGTAAAAAGTTATATAAAGCTACAGTTATGCCAATTAGAGGTGCTTGGCTTGAGTATGAAACAGATGGTAATGATGTATTCTATGTAAGAATAGATAGAACAAGAAAATTACCAGTAACAACTCTTTTAAGAGCAATAGGATTAGCTACAGATGAGCAAATAACAGCACTTTTCGGTGATGAAGATAAAATTTTAGCAACTATCGCAAAAGATACAGCTAAAACAACAGACGAAGCACTTATTGAAATTTACAAAAAATTAAGACCAGGAGAGCTTCCAACAGTTGACGCTGCAAGAACATTATTTAATAATTTATTCTTCGATCCAAGAAGATACGATTTATCAAAAGTAGGAAGATATAAATATAATAAAAAATTAGATTTAAGTTCAAGAATAGTAAATCAAGTTACTTTTGATGACATAGTAAATGGCGAAACAGGAGAAGTAATTGTAGAAAAAGACACAGTTATTTCAAAAGAACAAGCAAACGAAATTCAAAATGCAGGAATAAATATCGTAGACTTAAAAGTTAATGATAAAAAAGTTAGAGTTATAGGAAATGGAACAGTTGATTTAAAAGCTTATGTTGATAGCGATGAAATCAATATAAAAGAAAAAGTAAATTATGCAGTTCTAAAAAATATCCTAGACACTACAGAAGAAAAAGATTTAGTAAAAGTTATAAATGAAAGAAAAGATGAATTAGTACCAAAAAATATTGTAACAGAAGACATGATAGCTTCAATAAACTACTTATTAGACTTACAATATGAACTTGGAAATGTTGATGATATAGACCATTTAGGAAACAGACGTATAAGATGTGTTGGTGAATTACTACAAAATCAATTTAGAATTGGTTTAACAAGACTAGAAAGAGTTGTCAGAGAAAGAATGACAATTCAAGACTTAGACGTAGTAACTCCACAAACATTAATTAACACAAAACCAATAACATCATCAATTAGAGAATTCTTTGGAAGCTCACAATTATCACAATTCATGGATCAAACAAACCCATTATCAGAATTAACACATAAAAGAAGAATTTCAGCATTAGGACCTGGTGGTTTATCAAGAGAAAGAGCAGGATTCGAAGTACGTGACGTTCACTATACTCACTACGGAAGACTATGCCCAATAGAATCTCCAGAAGGACCAAACATAGGACTTATATCAGCACTTTCAACATTTGCAATAATAAACGAATATGGATTTGTAGAAACACCATATAGAAAAGTAGATCCAGAAACACATAGAGTTACTGATGAAGTAATTTACATGACAGCTGATGAAGAAGATAATCACGCAATAGCACAAGCAACAGAACCATTAGATGAAGATGGAAAATTTGTAAATAAAAAAATAAAAGTAAGATTTTTAGATGAAATTATAGAAGTAGAAGCAGATAAGGTTGACTATGTAGACGTATCACCAAAACAATTAGTTTCAGTTGGTGCAGCTATGATACCTTTCTTAGAGCATGATGACGCAAACCGTGCATTAATGGGTGCAAACATGCAACGTCAAGCAGTGCCTCTAATGATTACAGATTCACCAATAGTAGGAACAGGTATTGAATACAGAGCAGCAAAAGACTCTGGAACAACAGTTGTTGCTAAAAATGGTGGTGTAGTACAAAGAGTTACAGGTGATGAAATCATCATCAAAACAAAAACAGGATTAGATACATATAAACTACGTAAATTCAAGAGAACAAATGGTGGAACATGTATTAACCAAAAACCAATAGTAAGAAAAGGCGAAATCGTAAATGCAAATGATGTAATTGCAGATGGACCTTCAACACAAAACGGAGAAATGGCACTTGGTAAAAACGTTTTAATTGCCTTCACAACATGGGAAGGATATAACTACGAGGATGCTGTGTTACTAAGTGAAAGATTAGTTAAAGAAGATGTTTACACATCAATCCACATTGAAGACTACGACTGCGAATGTCGTGATACAAAACTTGGACCTGAAGAAATCACAAGAGATATTCCAAACATTGGAGAAGATAGCTTAAAAGACTTAGACGATAGAGGAATAATAAGAATAGGTGCAGAAGTTAGACCAGGAGATATATTAGTAGGTAAAGTTACTCCAAAAGGAGAAACAGAACTTACATCTGAAGAAAAACTTTTAAGAGCAATCTTTGGTGAAAAAGCAAGAGAAGTCAGAGACACATCACTTCGTGTACCACATGGAGAAGCAGGAACAATAGTTGATGTAAAAATCTTCACAAGAGAAAATTCAGACGAATTAGCAGCAGGCGTAAACCAAGTAATAAGAGTATATATAGCTCAAAAGAGAAAAATATCAGTTGGTGATAAAATGGCTGGACGTCATGGAAACAAAGGTGTTGTTTCAAGAATATTACCAGTAGAAGATATGCCATTTATGCCAGATGGAACACCAGTAGATGTTGTATTAAACCCATTAGGTGTACCTTCACGTATGAACTTAGGTCAGGTTCTTGAGGTTCACTTAGGAGCAGCTGCACGTTTACTTGGAATAAAAGTTGCAACACCAGTATTTGATGGAGCTTCAGAAAAAGACATAGAACAACTACTTGTAGAATCAGGATTAACACCAGATGGAAAAACAACTTTATATGATGGAAGAACAGGAGAGCCATTTGATAAACCAATTACAGTTGGAGTTATGTATATGTTAAAACTTCACCACTTAGTTGATGATAAAATACATGCACGTTCAACAGGACCTTACTCAGTTATAACACAACAACCTCTAGGAGGTAAAGCACAATTCGGTGGACAGAGATTTGGTGAAATGGAGGTTTGGGCACTAGAAGCTTACGGTGCAGCATATACACTTCAAGAAATGTTAACAATCAAATCAGATGATGTTGTAGGAAGAGTAAAAACTTATGAAGCAATAGTAAAAGGAGAAAACATTCCAGAACCAGGAGTTCCAGAAGGATTCAAAGTATTAATTAAAGAACTACAAAGCTTAGGATTAGACGTACGTCTATATTCTAAAGACGATAAAGAGCTTGAACTTACTGAAAATATAGAAGATGGAATAGACTTTAATTTAGAAGAAAATAAACCACTAGTAACAAAAGAAGAATTAATGGAAGAAGACCTATTAGATCAAGATATGTTATTAGATGAAGAAGAACCAGAAGAAGATGAAGAACTAAAAGAAGATGATAACTTTGATGACTTAGGTAGTGACTTAGCAGAAGATAACTTAGAAAATGATAACGATTCTTATGAGGAATAGGGGGGGAAGTAAGTAATGGAAGAAAATAAAAAACAAGATGAATTAGAAATATTTGATAAAATTCATATAGGCTTAGCTTCAGACGAAAAAATAAGAGAATGGTCAAGAGGCGAAGTTAAAAAACCAGAAACAATAAACTATAGAACTTTAAAACCAGAAAAAGATGGTCTTTTCTGTGAAAAAATATTTGGACCTACAAAAGACTGGGAATGTCATTGTGGAAAATATAAAAGAGTAAGATATAAAGGAATAGTTTGCGATAGATGTGGTGTTGAAGTAACAAAATCAAAAGTAAGACGTGAAAGAATGGGCCACATTGAACTTGCAGCTCCAGTGGCACATATTTGGTATTTCAAAGGAATACCAAGTAGAGTAGCTTTAGTATTAGACATTTCACCAAGAAGTATAGAAAAAGTTATATACTTTGCAGCTTATGTTGTTACAGATAAAGGAACATCAGGACTAACAGAAGGTCAAATATTAAATGAAAAAGAATATCATGAGGCAGAAGAAAAATACGGAAAAGGCTCATTCAAAGCAGGAATGGGAGCTGAATCAGTAAGAACATTACTACAAAAAGTTGACTTAGACAAATTGGCAAAACAATTAAAGAAGGAAATAGAAGAATCTAGCGAACAGAAAAAAGCAAAATTAATAAAAAGATTAGACACAGTAGAAAGTTTCCTTTTATCAGGCAATAAACCAGAATGGATGGTATTAAGCGTAATACCAGTAATTCCACCAGACCTAAGACCAATGGTACAACTAGATGGAGGAAGATTTGCAACATCTGACCTTAATGATTTATATAGAAGAGTATTAAACAGAAATAACAGATTAAAAAGACTATTAGAACTTGGAGCACCAGAAATTATAGTAAGAAACGAAAAAAGAATGTTACAAGAAGCAGTAGATGCTTTAATAGACAATGGAAGACGTGGAAGACCGGTAACAGGTGCAGGAAACAGACCTTTAAAATCTTTATCAGATATGTTAAAAGGAAAACAAGGTCGTTTCAGACAAAACTTACTAGGAAAGCGTGTTGACTATTCAGGACGTTCAGTTATCGTAGTAGGCCCAGAACTTAAAATATATCAATGTGGTCTACCAAAAGAAATGGCAATAGAATTATTCAAACCATTTGTAATGAAAGAATTAGTTGCAAGAGGATTAGCTCACAACATTAAAAGTGCAAAAAGAATGGTTGAAAGATTAAATCCAGAAGTATGGGGAATATTAGAGGAAGTTATTAAAGATCACCCTGTAATGTTAAACCGTGCCCCAACACTACATAGACTTGGTATTCAAGCATTTGAACCAGTATTAGTAGAAGGAAGAGCATTAAAACTTCACCCATTAGTTTGTACAGCATTCAACGCTGACTTCGACGGTGACCAGATGGCAGTTCACGTTCCACTATCACCAGAAGCACAAGCAGAAGCAAGATATTTGATGTTATCAGTAAATAACTTACTTAAACCTCAAGATGGTAAACCAGTAACAGTTCCAACACAAGATATGATTTTAGGAAGTTACTACTTAACAATGGAAGTAGCTGGAGAAAAAGGCGAAGGTATGTACTGTCAAGATGAAGATGAAGCAATGATGGCATACTTAAATGGAGACTTAGGTTTACATGCAAAAATTAAAGTTAGAAGAACAAAAGAAATAAACGGAGAAAAAGTAACAAAAACAATAGAAACAACAGCAGGAAGATTAATATACAATAAAGGAATACCACAAGACTTAGGATTTGTAGACAGAACAGATCCAGAACACAGCTTTGACCTTGAAATAGACTTCCCAGTTATGAAGAAAAATTTAGGAACAATTATAGCAAAATGTATAGATAAACATGGACTAAATGTATCAGCAGAATTACTTGACTATATTAAAGCTACAGGCTATAAATATTCAACAAAAGGTGCTATAACAGTGTCTGTTGCAGACGTTGCAGTGCCAGAAGCTAAAAAAGAAATTTTAGCAAAAGCTGAAGAAGATGTTGAAACAGTAGCAAAACAATATAAACGTGGTTTAATTACAAACGACGAAAGATATGATTCTGTAATTAGTATTTGGGAAAAAGCTACAAACGACGTTACAGAAGCTATGAAAGATAACTTTAGTGAATTAAACCCAATATACATGATGGCTCAAAGCCGGAGCCAGAGGTAACATGAACCAGTTAAGACAAATTGCAGGTATGCGTGGACTTATGGCAAACACATCAGGTAAAGCCGTAGAAATCCCAATCAAAGCATGCTTTAGAGAAGGATTAGACCCACTAGAATACTTTATTTCTTCACACGGTGCAAGAAAAGGTTTAGCAGATACAGCTTTAAGAACAGCAGACTCTGGATACTTAACAAGAAGATTAGTTGATGTATCACAAGATATTATAGTAAGAGAAGAAGATTGTGGAACAAACGAATATATTGAAATAGAAGACATAAAAGATGGAAATCAAGTAATAGAAAAACTACAAGAAAGATTAACAGGAAGATACCCTTATGAAACAATAAAAGATCCAACAACAGGAGAAGTTCTAGCAGATAAAAATACTCTAATATCAGCAAACTTAGCTGAAAAGATAGTAAAAGCTGGAATTACAAAAGTAAAAGTTCGTTCAGTTTTAGGCTGCCATACAAAACATGGTGTATGTTCAAAATGTTATGGAATGGGCTTAGCAACAAGAAAAGAAGTAAATATAGGAGAAGCAGTTGGAATAATTGCTGCACAATCAATAGGTGAGCCAGGTACACAGCTTACAATGAGAACATTCCACACAGGTGGTGTAGCAGGAGGAGATATTACACAAGGTCTTCCAAGGGTTGAAGAATTGTTTGAAGCAAGAAAACCAAAGGGATTAGCAACAATTTCTGAAATTGCAGGAACAGTAAAAATAGAAGACTCAAAGAAGAGAAAAGAAGTTACTGTAACAGGCAAAGATGATAGCAAAACATACACAATAAGCTTTGGCTCAAAACTTAAAGTTAGAGACGGAGACCATATTGAAGCAGGAGATCCAATTACAGAAGGTTCAATAAATCCAAATGAAATACTAGATATTAAAGGACCACAAGGAGTATTTGAATACCTAACATCTGAAGTTCAAAAAGTTTATAGAAACCAAGGTGTTGATATTAATGATAAACACATTGAAATTATATCAAGACAAATGCTTAAAAAAGTTAAAATTGAAGACAGTGGAGACAGCAAAATGTTTGTAGGTTCACTAGTAGATATTAATGAATTCAACAAAGAAAATGCAGAACTAGAAGCAGAAGGAAAAATGCCAGCTAAAGGACAAAGAGTTCTACTTGGAATAACAAAGGCATCACTAGCAACAGAAAGCTTCTTATCAGCAGCATCATTCCAAGAAACAACAAGAGTATTAACAGAAGCTGCAATAAAAGGAAAAACAGATTCATTAATAGGACTAAAAGAAAACGTAATTATAGGTAAACTAATACCAGCAGGAACAGGACTTCCAATATATAGAAACAAAAATATTACAACAGGAGAAAACCAAGAATAAAACAATAAGGATGACTAAAAAAATAGTCATCCTTAAATTTATGGCAAATAAAATACAAACGTAAAAGAACTTGAATTAATTAACATAAAATGGTATAATTATCATATAAAGCCAATGTGCTTTTTTATATAAATTTACTTCCTTTTTCACAGCGAAAGCTGTTTTACATATATAAACAATACAAAACTTTAAAAAAAGAAAGGTAGACAAAAATGGACTTTGAAATTCTAAAAAAACTCTTGACAGTTTTCACTGCTGAAGACATAATTTATGCATTAGCAAAATGTGACAAAAAGAATCTTTATACGATACTCAAATTAGATTCAAGAGAAATTTGGGAAATCTTTTCTAAGACTCCTTTTGAGGATATAAAAAGAAAGTTAGCATTTGACAAGAATTGCCCCGAAGAAATTTTAAGAAAGTTGGCAGAAGATAAATCTGAGTATATTCGTGAATCTGTTGCAGCAAATGCCAACAGCTCTGAAGATATTCTAAGAAAGCTGGCAGAAGACGATAGTTGGTATGTTCGTAAAAATACTGTAGTAAATGCCAACTGCCCTGAAGATATTATAAGAAAACTGGCAGAAGACAATACTAGGTATGTTCGTATGTGTATTGCAGTAAAAAGCAACTGCCCTGAAGATATTCTAAGAAAGCTAGCAGAAGATGAGGCTTGGATTATTCGTGAGGATATTGCAGGAAGACCTGACTGTCCCGAGGACGTTTTAAGAAAACTGGCAGAAGATGAGACTGAGCGTGTTCGAAAAGTGGCAAGAGCAAAGCTAAAGTGTTGAGTTCATTTTCAGTAATTCTAATTTAGGATTACTAAAGCTAGAGTAGGTCCTATTACAGGCCTACTCTAGTTTTTTTATATATTTGCACAAACCTATTTTTTATGATAAAATAAGCAAGCAAATGAGGTGAAAAATGAAAATATATATAGATGGTGATGGTTGCCCAGTAATTGATAATACCATAAAAATTGCAAAGCAATATAATTTAGAATGTATAATTATTACAGACACAGCACATATTTTTAATAAATATGATGTGAAAATAGTTACTGTATCAAAAGGTGCAGATAGTGTTGATTTTGCACTTGTAAATAAAATAACAAGCGGTGATATTGTAATAACACAAGATTATGGATTAGCAGCAATGTGTCTTGCTAAAAAAGCCGTACCAATAAATCAAAATGGAATTACATATACTAACGAAAACATTGACTCATTACTATTCACACGATATTTATCTAAAAAAATAAGAATGGCAGGAGGACGAATAAAAGGGCCAAGCAAAAGAGAAAAGGAAAAGGACGAAATTTTTGAAAAAGAATTAATAAAAAATATTGAAAAACAAATCCAAAAGGAACAGAAAAAATAAAAAAAGGAGATAAATAAATGAAATTAAACATAGTTTTAGTAGAACCAGAAATACCACAAAACACAGGAAATATAGCAAGAACTTGTGCTGCCATTGGAGCAAAGTTACATTTAGTAAAACCACTCGGGTTTAGTATAAGCGAAAAGCAAGTAAAGAGAGCAGGATTAGATTATTGGGATAAATTAGATATTGAGGAGCATGATAGTTTTAAAGACTTCTTAGAAAAATACAAACCAGAAGAAAACAATATGTTTTTTATAACAACGAAAGGAACACATTGCTATTCAGATATTAATTATTCAGGCATGGAAGAAGTATTTGTATTATTTGGAAAAGAAACAAAAGGACTTCCAGAAGACACACTTAAAAAATATATAGAACAAACAGCAAGAATACCAATGAGACCAACACTTCGCTCACTTAATTTATCAAATTCAGTAGCAATAGTTGTATACGAAATCTTAAGACAAAAAAATTTTGAGGAGTTGCAGGAGGTAAGTGATTATTTAATCTGAAATCAAGCAAAAAGGTTGAAATGTTTTTATGTATGTGATAAAATTTCCCTAATTGGTGAACAATATTATGCCAATAGAAAGGATGATAAAAATGAAAAAGTCAGCAATCATTATTGCAATTCTAGCAGTAGTTGTAATAATTGCTATTAGTCTAGGAGGAAGTTACAATGGAATAGTTGCAAAAGCAGAGGAGGTAGATAATAAATTTGCTACAATAGATACACAATTACAAAGAAGAGCAGATTTAATACCAAATCTAGTAAATACAGTTAAAGGATATGCAGCACAAGAAAAAGAAATTATTGCTTCAGTTACAGAAGCAAGAGCAAAACTTGCAGGTGCTACAACAGTTGGAGAAAAAGCAAATGCAGATGAAGAATTAACAAGTGCATTGAATCGTTTATTAGTTGTTGTTGAAAATTATCCAGAATTAAAATCTTCACAAAATTTTATACAACTATCAGATGAACTTGCAGGAACAGAAAACCGTATAGCAACAGCAAGAAGAGACTACAATGAGGCAGTCAAAGAATATAACTTAAAAATAAAAAAATTTCCAACAAATTTAATGGCAAATATGTTTGGATATGGAGCAAAGGAATACTTCCAAGCAACTGAAGGAAGTAAGGAGGTTCCTAATGTTAACTTTGAATAAAGCAAAGAAAATAGTATGTTTGCTTATTTTGATAATGATATTACTGCCATTGAAAACACTTGCAGTAGTATCACAGACAAATGAGTTCTATGTTAACGATTATGCTAAAATATTAAGTAGTGAAACAAAAGAGTACATTATAAATACAAATATTGAACTACAGAAAAAAACAGGTGCACAAATTGTAGTTGTAACCGTATCAAGCTTAGGAGGTCAAAGCATTGAAGAATATGCTACAGAGCTTTTTAGAAAATTTGGAATAGGAGACAAAAACAAAAATAATGGAGTTCTGCTATTATGTTCAACAGGGGATAGACTATTTAGAATTGAAGTTGGGTATGGTTTAGAGGGAAGGTTAACAGATGGAAAAACTGGAAGAATACAAGATAAGTATATAATACCATACTTAAAAAATGACAACTATAATGAGGGCATTAAAAATGGGTTTAGTGCAGTTTTGCAGGAAGTATGCAAAGAATATAATATAAGTATTTCGGAAGCACAAAAACCAGAGGAAGGACAAGATTTTGATTCTATATCCAGCAAAATTATTATAGTTGGAATAATTTCAATTAACATATCAGTTTTTTTTAGGTATATTCAAAAAGTTAAAATCAAATTAATATATTTGGTTCTAATTGGAATCGTGTCATTTTTAGTATCAAAATCTTTTAGTGTAACAATGATTATTTTATTTATTAATGCTATACTATTAATCAGTTCAAGATATACTTCGCGGAGGAGGATGGTACTCAAGTGGACGGCCGGAGGTTTTTCAAGTGGCGGAGGATTCTCAGGCGGCCGGAGGTTCTTCTGGTGGCGGAGGATTCTCAGGCGGCCGGAGGTTCTTCTGGTGGAGGCGGTAGTACAAGAAGCTTCTAAGTAATAGAATTTGCAGAACTTAACATAATGTGATATAATTATATAGTATTCCAGTTTTACTGGCTATATAAACTCCGTTTTACAGAGTAAAAACACAACCATGAAAAAATTTATTTTAGGAGGAATTATCATGGACTTTGAAACTATTATTAACCTGTTTACCGATGCTGAAATCGTAGATGCCCTTATTCGGAATAAGGGCGTTCTAAGAATGCTCAAGGCAAAAGACTTTGGTGTAACCTCTTATCTTGCAAAAAGAGGAGACACCAAAAAAGAGGTTGCGGCAAGTAAATATTGCCACTTGGAGATTCTCGAAAAGCTAGCAGAAGACCCGGATGTTTTTATTAGAGTGGAAGTTGCAAGAAACGAAATTTGCTCTGATAAAATTCTTAAACTTCTTGCAAGCGACAGTGATGCAAGAGTAAGAGAATTTGTTGCAAAAAACAAGAACTCATCTGCAGAAACCTTAAGCATATTGGCGAAAGACAAGTGCATGAGTGTCAGAGGAGCAGTTGCAGGGAATCTTAGTTGTCCTGTTGAAATTTTGGAACTTTTGGCCAATGATGACAGAAACTATGTAAAGAATGCCATTGCATCAAACAAAATATGCCCACCGGACATTCTCAGAAGTCTTTCAAAAGAGGATGACATTGAAATTAGAAAATCTGTAGCAATTCACCAGAATTGCCCAGAAGATGCGCTTAAACGCCTCTACAGAGACTATCAAGCTGTAAGAATCTTAGTAGTATTGAATCCGAAATGCCCTAACGACATTTTGTACAAAGCCGTTGGAGATCAAGACGATATGATAAGAAGTGCAGCACAGTTTACCTTGAACAGAAACTTTGAATAAAAACAATAGTTAAAAGTCGAAACAGAGATTCTTTTTTAAGAATCTCTGTTTTATTTTATATAATTAGTTTTTCCAAAAAGCTGCATAAGCTCTGTAAGCTTCATAAACATCAAATTTGCTTGTAACTTCATAAGGAGCATGCATTGATAAAACTGGAACACCACAATCAATAACATCAACACCCTTATTAGCTAAAATATAGGCAATAGTTCCGCCTCCGCCTGTATCAACCTTTCCAAGCTCACTTACTTGGTACATGATATTGTTAGATTCAAATATATTTCTTATTTGTGCAACAAATTCAGCATTTGCATCAGAAGCACCAGATTTTCCACGAGCCCCAGTGTATTTGTTTAGACCAACGCCTTTACCTAAATATGCTGCATTATTCTTCTCAGAAACTGATGCATATATTGGGTCTAAACCAGCATCAACGTCTGCAGAAAGCATTTTTGAATTGCAGAAAACTTTATCTAATAAGTTAGGTCTATTTGTATTTGTTTTGTTTAGTAATTCAGAAATGAATGTATCAAACACATGTGATTCCATACCAGTATTGCCCATACTTCCAATTTCTTCTTTGTCAGCAAATATGCATACTGCTGTTTTTACAGGAGTAACAGTATCAAGTAATGCTCTTAAAGATGTATATGCACAAATTTTATCATCTTGACCATAAGCTGCAACCATGCTTCTATCAAAGCCTAAAGACCTTGCTTTAAAGGCAGGTACAAGTTCAAGTTCAGAACTTACAAAATCCTTTTCTGTAATTCCATATTTGTCATTTAATATCTTTAAAATATTTAACTTAATTCTTTCAGTTACTTTTTCATCACCAATAGGGATACTACCAATCAATAAATTTAAGTCTTCTCCAGCAACTCCATCTTTTAATTTTTTCTCCATTTGCTCTTGAGCTAAATGAGGAAGTAAATCAGTAATTGTAAATATTGGATCTTCATCATCTTCACCAATATTGATAGTTATTTTTTCTCCATTTGCTTTAACAATAACGCCATGGATAGAAAGAGGAATAGTAGTCCATTGATATTTTTTTACTCCACCATAATAATGTGTTTTAAAATATGCAAATCCAGTGTCTTCATATAGTGGGTTTGGCTTTAAATCAAGCCTTGGAGAATCAATATGTGAACCTATAATATTTAGTCCTGCTTCAACAGGTTTACTTCCCAAAACGGCAGCATAAACAGATTTTGCTCTATTTACGTAGTAAACTTTATCTCCAGGAACTAAAATCATTTTATCTTTAATATTAACAAAGCCATTCTTGTCTAAAATTTCAGTAATGAAGCTAGTTGCTTCTCTTTCGGTTTTACTTCTATTTAAAAAATGAATATATTCGTCATTAAATCTAGTAATATCTTGCTTGATATCAACAGATAATGTATCCCAGCCACATTTTTTATTGTCAAATAAAAATTCTTTTAATTTTTCTGTTTCACTCATAAATAAACCACCTTTCAATATTAATATACAATATAATATAACCTTTTTGAAAATTTGTAAACAGATAAAGGAAAAAATTGCTCAAATTTATCAAAAAAATAGTTTCTATTTGAAATCAAAAAGTGAAAAATTTGTTGATTTATGTTGCTTTGTATGATAAAATTTCCTTGTAAAAGTATAAATAAAAACAAATATGTATGAATATAAATGTACAAGGTGATTTTGAAATGAAAATAAAAAAGTTTTTATCAATAATTTTATTAGTAGTTATACTTAGCTTTAATAGTTTTTGCTTTGCATATGAGGAGGATCCAGATGATTGGGATTATGTGTGGCTTGATGAGGCGATACAGGAGGTACAGCAGTCTCAGGAGATTTCAATTTTATCAAGATATGCAGTTGTTTATGATAGAAGTTCGGGTACGGTTTTATGGGGGAAAAATGAGAATACACCGGTTCCAATGGCGAGTACAACAAAAATAATGACAGCGGTTGTTATGCTAGAACAGTTGGGTATAGATAGATTAAATGAGGAAGTTGTGGTTTCAAAAGAATCTGCAAATACTATAGGCTCAAGGCTTGGGTTGCATACAGGTGATAAGATAACTTATAATGATTTGCTATATGGATTAATGCTTTGTTCTGGAAATGACGCTGCTGTTCAAATTGCTATAAGCATAGCAGGAAGTGTTCCAAATTTTGCAGAACTTATGAATCAAAAGGCTATAAGCTTAGGACTTACTAATACTCACTTTGTAACACCTCATGGGTTAGATAGAGATTCTCATTATACAACAGCATTGGAACTTGCAATAATTACAGATTGTGCATTAAAAAATCCAAAGATAGCTCAAGTGGTTTCTACTAAGGAATATACAGTAAATATAAATGGATACCAAAAAACATTGTCAAATACAAATGAATTACTGGGATACTTAAATGGCGTAAATGGCGTAAAAACAGGCTATACAAGCAAAGCTGGGAGATGTTTAGTAACATCAGTTTCTAGAGATGGATTTGATATAATAACAGTAGTTTTAGGGGCAGATACTAGAAAAATAAGAACACAAGATTCTATAAAATTGATAGAGTATACATATAAAAACTTTGAATTAGTAAATGTTGAACAATTAATATCAAATGAATATGAAAATTGGCGTGATATAAACGAAAAAAGGATAAGAGTATATAAAGGTAAAAAATTAAGACCAGAAATATATATTGAAAGTGGCAAATATACAATGTATCCAATGAGAAAAAGTGAAAATATTGATATTACAAGTACAGCTAATGTTAAATTTGAAGCACCAGTAGAGAAAAATACAGTAGTTGGAGAAATAACAGTAAGCAAGGGAACAGAGATTATAGATACTATACAAATTAAAACAAAAGAAAAAATAGAAAGAAAAGGGGTAATGTACTACTTTTTTGAGATGATGCAGTTGTTAAAATTTGCAATATAAAATAAAATTCTATCAATTTCTAAAAAAAGTCTTTCTTTTTTTAAAAAATATATTATAATATAAATGTATTAAAATTAGAATAGGAGGAACTTGTATGAGTTGCAATTGTACTTGTGGAACAGACCACAAAGATGAAAAAATGGAAAAAATTTTATCTAAATATCAAAAAGATAAAAGCAATTTAATTCAAATATTGAACGAAGTTCAAGAAAGCTATGGATATATTCCTAAAAATGCTCAGTTTGCTATTTCGGAACATTTAGGGTTAACTATGGCGGAAGTATATAGTGTTATAACTTTTTATTCAAGATTTAGTCTAAAACCAAAGGGAAAATACAATGTATCAGTATGTTTAGGAACAGCTTGCTTTGTAAAAGGCTCAGAAAAAATATTAGATAGATTAAAAGAAAAATTAAAAATTGATGTTGGACAAACAACTCCTGATGGTAAATTTTCAATAGAAGCCACAAGATGTATTGGAGCATGTGGTTTAGCTCCAGTATTTACCGTAAATGATGAAGTTTATGGAAAAGCAACTCCAGAGTTATTAGACAAAGTAATAGATGAATATATGGCAAGGGAGGACTAAAAAATGAAATCATTAGAAGAAATACATAAAATTAGAGAATCAAAAAGAAAAGAATTAGATTTAAGAGTAAATTTAAAAGCAAATACTAGAGAAAAACACATATTGGTATGCCATGGAACAGGGTGTACTTCTTCAAAATCCCCAAAAATCATAGAAAATTTTAGAAAAATATTAACTGAAAAGAATATAGAAAATGTTAAAGTAGTACAAACAGGATGTTTTGGATTATGTGCAAAAGGACCAATAGTAATAATAAGACCAGAGGATGTTTTTTATGCACACGTTACACCAGACGATTGTGAAGAAATTATAAATACACATATCATAGATGGGAAAATTGTTGAAAGACTGTTATGCCAAGACATTGATGAAAAAACAGTAAAACAATTAGATGAATTAAACTTCTATAAAAAGCAAAAAAGAATTGCGCTTAAAAACTGTGGAATAATAGATCCAGAAAATATAGATGAATATATAGCATTTGATGGCTATAAAGCTCTAGAAAAAGTACTATTTGAAATGACCCCAGAGGAAGTAATAAAAGAGGTATCAGATTCAGGGCTTCGTGGTAGAGGAGGAGCAGGTTTCCCAACAGGTAAAAAGTGGGAATTTACAAGAATAGCAAAAGGAGACCAAAAATATGTTGTTTGCAATGCAGATGAAGGAGATCCAGGTGCATTTATGGATAGAAGTATATTAGAAGGTGATCCACACAGTGTACTAGAAGCAATGATGATAGCAGGATATAGTGTAGGTGCAAATAAAGGATACATTTATGTAAGAGCAGAATATCCAATAGCAGTACATAGATTTCAAACAGCAATAAACCAAGCAAAGGAATATGGAATACTACGGTAAAAACATATTTGGAACAGATTTTGAGTTTGACCTAGAAGTAAGACTTCGGAGCAGGAGCCTTTGTATGTGGGGAAGAAACCGCATTACTAGAATCGATTGAAGGTAGAAGCGGTAGACCACGTTTAAAACCACCATTTCCAGCAAATGCAGGATTATTTATGAAGCCAACTCTTATAAACAATGTTGAAACTTATGCAAACATAACAAAAATAATTCTAAACGGAGCAAAATGGTATTCAAGTATTGGAACAGAAAAATCAAAAGGAACAAAAGTATTTGCACTAGGTGGAAATGTTGTAAATGTAGGCTTAGTAGAAGTTCCAATGGGAACAACTTTAAGAGAAATAGTATTTGATATAGGTGGAGGAATTCCAAATGGCAGAAAGTTTAAAGCAGCACAAACAGGAGGACCTTCAGGAGGATGTATACCAGAAAAAAATTTAGATACACCAATAGACTATGAATCTTTAGCACAAATAGGCTCAATGATGGGCTCTGGTGGACTTATAGTAATGGATGATTCAAAATGTATGGTAAACCTAGCAAAATTCTACTTAGGCTTTACAGTAGATGAAAGTTGCGGACAATGTACACCTTGTAGAGTAGGAACAAAAAGAATGCTTGAAATGCTAGAAAAAATTACAGAAGGAAAGGGGACAGAAGGAGATATAGAAAAGCTTGAAAAACTTGCAGAAACAATAAAGAAAACCTCAATATGTGGACTTGGCCAAACAGCACCAAACCCAGTATTAAGTACAATTCATTATTTTAGAGATGAATATGAAGCACATATAAATAAAAAAGACTGTTCGGCTTCAGAGTGTAAGGCACTAAAGAAAATGCAAATAAACCCAGAAAAGTGCAAAAGATGTGGATTATGTGCTAGAAATTGCCCAGTAGGAGCAATTATAGGAAACAGAGAAGAAGGCTATAAGATAGATCCAAATAAATGTATAAAGTGTGGACTATGTGCATCAAAGTGTAATTTTAAGGCTATATAGGAAAGGAGAAAACGAAAATGTCTGAAAAAGTTAAACTAACTATAAACGGCAAAGAACTTGAAACAGAAAAAGGAACAACAGTGCTTCAAGCAGCAAAACAAATAGGTATTGACATACCAACACTTTGCTTCCTTAAAGATATAAATCAAGCAGGAGAATGTAGGATTTGTATTGTAGAAATAGAAGGAAGAAGAGGATTTGTTCCATCTTGTAGAACAATAGTAGAAGAAGGAATGAAAGTAACTACAGATACTACAGAATTGCATGAAGCAAGAAAAACAATACTAGATTTAATCTTATCTGCACATAATAGAGATTGCTTAACATGTGTAAGAAATGGTAACTGCGAATTACAAACACTAGCAGACCAATTTGGAGTAACAGAAATTCAATATGAAGGACAAAAAGAAAAAGCTTTTATAGATGAATTTTCTCCATCAATTGTTAGAGATAATAGTAAATGTATAATGTGTAAAAGATGTGTTGCAACATGTAAGAATGTTCAAAAAGTTGGAGCAATAGATGTTGCAGGTCGTGGATTTCACGCAAGAATAGCAGCAGAAAATGATGAAAGCTTAAACAATGTAAACTGTACTTTCTGCGGGCAATGTATTGAGGCTTGCCCAGTAGGAGCTTTAAAAGAAAAAGATGAAACTAAAACAGTTTGGAGAAAAATCAGAGACAAAGAAACATTTACAGTTGTTCAAACAGCACCAGCAGTAAGAGCAGCACTTGGCGAAGAATTTGGTATGCCAATAGGAACCAACGTAACAGGCAAAATGGTAACAGCTTTAAAAAGATTAGGTTTTGATAAAGTATTTGATACGAACACCGGAGCAGATTTAACAATAGTTGAAGAAGCAAATGAGCTAATAGAAAGATTAAATGATAAAGAAGCTGTATTACCTATGATAACTTCATGTAGTCCAGGTTGGATAAGATATATAGAAATGAACCATCCAGAATTATTGGCTCACTTATCAAGTTGTAAATCACCACATGAAATGTTTGGAGCTATATTAAAAACATATTATGCACAAAAGCTAGGCGTAGAGCCAAACAAAATGCATGTAGTATCAGTAATGCCATGTATTGCAAAAAAATTTGAGAAGACTCGTGAAGAAATGAAAAATGATGGATTATATAACGTAGATAGTGTTATAACAACCCGCGAACTTGCAAGAATGATAAAGCAAGCACACATAGACCTAAAACTACTTGAAGATTCTGAATTTGATAGCCCAATAGGAGAAGCCACAGGAGCAGGGGCAATATTTGGTACAACAGGTGGAGTAATGGAAGCGGCATTAAGAACAGCTTATGAAACAGTTACAGGTCAAGACTTGAAAAAATTAGAATTTGAAGATGTAAGAGGTAAAGAGGGAATAAAAAAAGCAACAGTAAAAATGGGAGATAAAGATATTAAAGTTGCAGTAGCCTCAGGTTTAGCAAATGCTGAAAAAATCTTGCAGGAAATAAAATCGGGGGAAGCGGATTATCAATTTGTAGAAATAATGGCATGCCCAGGAGGATGCGTAATGGGTGGTGGTCAACCAATAGTTAGCTCAAAAAAGAGAAACGACGTAGATGTTAGAAAAGCTAGGGCAGAATGTTTGTATACTATTGATGAAAAAAGTACAATTAGAAAATCACACGAAAACCCTGTAATTAAAAAAATATATGCAGAATTCTTAGAAAAACCAGGAAGCCATAAATCACACGAATTATTACACACTACTTATCAGCCAAGAGAAAGATATAAAAATTAGTAACTAAAAAGGAACAAAACTGTTCCTTTTTTAGTTATTAAAGCCCTAATGCTCACATAAAATTAGTATTATGATAATATTCAATAGAAAGAAAATAGTAATAACACTAATAATTTTATTATTAATACTAGCCAGCATATATATGTTAAATTTAAGAAAAGAAACTATGTCTATACAAACTAGTGCAAAATCTTCAAAATATGAAATTTTAGTAGATGTAGAAGAATCAAAACTATATTTATTTGAAGAAGGCAATTTAACTGAAACATATAAATGTTCAGGACGGAAAATGGTCAACACCATCTCCAATAGGTACTTGGAAAATTATATCAAAAGATACCTGGGGAGAAGGTTTTGGAGGAAGATGGATGGGGCTAAATGTTCCATGGGGGCAGTTTGGAATACATGGCACAGTTTACCAAAGCTCATTAGGATGGGCAAGCTCACATGGCTGTATAAGAATGAACAATGACGAAGTAGCAGAGTTATTTAAGATTATACCAATAGGTACTAAAGTAACAATAATAGATGGACCTTATGGCCCTTTTGGTAAAGGATTTAGATACTTAGAATCTGGCATGTATGGTTCAGATGTGTTTGAGATACAAAAAAAATTAAAAGAATTAGGATTCTTTAATGAAAATCCAAATGGAAAGTTTGGGCTTGCAACCGAGCAAGCAATAAAAAAATACTGCAAAGCCAACAATTTGTATACAAGGAAAACAATAGACCCTGAGCTTCAAAAAAAAATGGGATTTGAACTTTTTGAGTAAAAATTTGCAAAAAAATAAAAAATATGGTAAAATAATAAATAGAGATTTTATGTATTATTTATTGAAAAAATAAAGGGGGATTTTATATGGCAAATAAACCAAGATGGGAAGCTAAATATGAGAAAATGCTAAACCAAGAGCCAGTTTCAGAAAAAATCGCAAAATTAAAAGAAGAGATAGAGAACACAAAAAGAAATGAAGTAGGTACTTTTAAAACAAAGGAAGAGTACCAAGATGCTTTAAGAGAAGCAAAATTTAAACTTCCAGAGCAAGAAGCACAATTACAAGATTATGAAAATTATGAAAAAAATAAGGAAAAAATCAAAAACATTTATGAGTATAGAAAAATACTAGAAAATAAACTAGCAAAATTACCAAAAAGTAAAAAAAGAGAAATTGAAGATAAAAACAAAGAATTAAGTGAAAACAACACAAAAACACAAGAAATTTCAAATAAGGTTGATGAATTGCTTGCAAAAATTAATTCTGGAAAATTAACAAGTGTTGAGAGAGCAGCAACAGAAGTTGAATTACAAAATACATTACAAGCAGAAAAATTGCTAAAAGAAAAATCAAGTGATTTAGACAATGAAATTAAAAAATTAAATATTGAAGAAAATAGTTCTAATTTAGATGAAGTAGTTGCAGAAAGAGAAAAATATGAAAGAAAAATAGCAAAATGTAATTTAATTGCTGCAAATCTATTAAAAGGTAAAGATTTAGAAGACATTCAAATAAAAATAGAACCATCTAATAAGGTGTTTAAACAACAAAAAAACACAAAAGAACAAGCACAAGAACCTGAAAAGCAAGAAAATGCTACAGAGAAGCAAGAAAAGGCTCCAAAAGAAGGAGAATTAAGCGATCCAGAAATAATAGATGATGAGCAAGAAAATGCAAAAACAAATTATCCTGCAAAACTTGAAGATTTTGCAACAAGACATCCAAGACTTGCAAGAATTGCAGGCTTCTTTAAGAATGGATTTAGTTCTATTAAAAATAGAATAGCAAGATTATTTGCAAGAAAAGGTGAAGCACAAGCTGAAACAGAAAATGCTACTCCAGAAAACACTTCAAATGTAGAACCAGAAGTTGAAAATAAAACAGAACAAAAAGTTGAGGAAAAAGTTGAAGAAAAAACAGAGCAAGAACCAAAACTTTCTGATCAAGAGATGGAAGATGTAAGGGAAATAATTAAATCTTCAAGAGAAGCAAAAAAGGCAGAAACTAAAGAATTAAGAGAAAATAGATTATTATCATATATTACAGAATATGGTAAAGAAGATGGTGAAAAAGCATTTAGAGATAGTTTAAAAGTAGAACTTACAGAAAAGCAAAAAGAAATAAAAGAACAAGAACTTAAAGCTAAGCAAAAAGCAATGGAAGCAAGGCAAGATGGAGCAACACATAAAAAAGATGATGAAAAAGGACGCTAAGATTTATACATAAAAAGAATAAATAGAGCCGTTTTTTAAATAGCTCTATTTATTTTGTTTTTAAGTTGACAAAACAATGGATTCATTATATAATTATAATGGTTTATTAAACGAGAAAGGAGTTAGTGAAACTTTAGAATGATTTCACTGTTAGTTTTAGTAATTTTAATTTTTGTAAATGCCTTTTTTGCATCGGCAGAAATAGCATTTATATCGTTAAATGATGCAAAAATTGAAAAACAAGCAAAAGAAGGAAATAAAAAAGCAAAGAAAATAAAAAAAATGCTTAAGGAGCCAAGTAAATTTTTGGCTACAATACAAATAGGAATAACATTAGCAGGATTTTTATCAAGTGCATTTGCAGCAGATGCTTTTGCAAGTGAGTTAGCACCTAAACTAAATGAATTAATAGATTTAGGAATATCAACATGGAATACAATTTCAATAATAATAATAACAATAATACTTTCATATTTCTCATTAGTATTTGGAGAATTAGTACCAAAAAGAATTGCAATGAGAAATCCAGAAAAAATTGCATTTGGAACAATAGGAGTAATTAGATTTATACATTTTATAACATCTCCAGTTGTAAATTTCTTGAATTTTTCAACAAACTTAATTTGTAAATTATTTGGAATAGGACCACAAGACGAAAGCACAGTTACTGAAGAAGAAATTAGAATGATGGTAGATGTTGGTGAAGAAAAAGGTTCAATTGAAGAAGAAGAAAAAGAACTTATAAACAATGTATTTGAATTCAACGACAAAACCGTATCAGAAGTTATGATACACAGAACTGAAGTTTATGCAATAGAAATTGGTTCAAACATTGAAGATATTTTAAGTGAACTTAAAGAATACAAATATAGTAGAATTCCAGTATATGATGAAAATATAGATAATATAGTTGGAGTGCTATTTATAAAAGACTTATTAGCTTATGTATATACGAAAAAGGAAGCAAAAATTAAGAAATTGATGAGACCAGCATACTTTGTATCAGAAAGTAAGCCTATAAATGAGTTTTTCAAGGAAATGCAAAGAGATAAGCAACAGTTAGCAATAGTTTTAGATGAATATGGAGGAACAGCAGGTATTATAACAATGGAAGACATTATTGAAGAGCTAGTTGGTAACATTTTTGATGAATATGATGACGTTGAAAAAGATTATGAAAAAATTGATGAAAATACCTTTATGATAGATGGTAGTGTAAGTATATATGAATTAAGAAAAATCCTTAATGTAGACATACCAGAAGGCGATTATGATACATTATCAGGTTATTTAATTGAACTACTTGGAAGAATTCCTAAAGATGATGAAAAGCCAGTAATTGAGACAGAAAAGGTAACATACAAGATAGAAGAATATGAAGAAAAAAGAATAATATGGGTAAAAGCGTGTAAAAATCAGACAGTAAAAGAAAAAGAACAAGATAACAAAGAAGATGAAGATTAGAAAATTAAGCAGGTTGGATACCTGCTTAAAAAATGTAAATAAAAGGGGAAATTAAAATGTATGAGAAATTTGGAATATCAAAAGATTTAGAAGATTTAGCAAATGCCGTAGAAGAAGAAATTAAACCAATATTTAATAAAATAGATAAAATCAAAGAAGAAAATAGCTTAAAGGTACTAATGGCATTTCAAAAAAACAACTTGTCAGATATGCACTTTGGAGGAACAACAGGTTATGGATATGGAGACATTGGAAGAGATACTATTGAAAAAATATTTGCAGAAGTATTAGGTGCAGAAGATAGTTTGGTTAGAAATCAATTCATCTCAGGAACACATGCACTTACTGTAGCACTATTTTCAATGCTAAGACCAGGAGATACAATGCTTAGTATAAATGGCAAGCCTTATGATACCTTAGATGAAGTAATAGGAATAGTAGAAAATAAAAGCTCACTTAAAAGCTATGGCGTAAAATACGAGCAAATAGACCTAATTGGAGACGATTTTGATACAGAAAAGATTATAGAAAGAGTAAAACAAGGAAATGTTAAACTAATATGTATGCAACGTTCAAGAGGATATGCATTGAGAAAAAGTTTATCTCTTGAAAGCATAAAAAATATAATCCAGGAAATTAGAAAAGTAAATAAAGAAGCAATAATAATGGTAGATAACTGTTATGGAGAATTTGTAGATACACAAGAACCAACAAGCTTAGGAGCTGACTTAATGGTAGGTTCTTTAATCAAAAATTTAGGCGGTGGGATAGCTCCAAATGGTGCTTATATTGCAGGCAAAAAGGAATTAGTTGAACTTGCAGCAGAAAGATTAACAGTTCCAGGTCAAGGAAAAGAAGTTGGACCATCACTAGGAGTAAATAGGCAATTAATACAAGGTTTGTTCTTTGCACCACAAACAGTTTCAAATGCAGTAAAAACAGCAGTTTTTGCAAGTAAAATGTTAGAAAAACTAGGCTTCGAAGTTTCACCAAAGTATGATGAAAAAAGAACAGACATAGTTCAGTTAATCAATTTTAAAGATGAGAAGAAATTAATAAAATTTTGCCAAGGTATTCAAATGGGCTCACCAGTAGATTCAAATTCAGTACCAGAACCATGGGACATGCCAGGATACACAGATAAGGTAATAATGGCAGCAGGAACATTTATTCAAGGCTCATCAATAGAGTTATCTTGTGATGCACCTATAAGACCACCATATACAGCCTTTTTACAAGGAGGATTAACTTATGAATATGGAAAAATTGGAGTATTAAAAGCAATTTCTGAAATTGAAAATTAAAAGAAATAAATAAAAAAATTAAAAGGAAGATATTATGAAAATTATAGTAATTGGTCGGTGGACCAGCCGGAATGATAGCGGCAGTAACGGCTTCAGAAAATGGAAACGAAGTAACTATATTAGAGAAGATGGAAAATATTGGGAAAAAATTACTGATTACAGGAAAAGGAAGATGTAATATAACCAACTCAGCTGATATGGAAGAATTCATGAAAAATATTCCAGAAAATTCTAAGTTTCTATATAGTAGCTTTAACAAATACACAAATCAAGATATAGTAAGCTTTTTGAAAAAACAGGGAGTAGAAACAAAAGTTGAAAGAGGTGGGCGTATTTTCCCTGTATCAGATAAAGCACAAGATGTATTAGAAGCTTTTAAACGTAGACTAAAGGAATTAAAAGTTCAAATTAGAACAAACTTTGAAGTCGCAAAAATCCTTACGGAAGATGGGAATGTAACAGGAATAGAGGGAAAAAATGGAGAGAAAATTTTAGCTGATAAAGTAATATTGGCAACTGGTGGAAAGAGTTATCCAGTTACAGGCTCAACAGGAGATGGATATAGAATGGCTAAAATGTTAGGACATACAGTAACTGAATTAAAACCATCACTTGTACCATTAACAACAAGTGGAAATTCAAGAATATTGTGCCAACAAATGCAAGGTTTATCCCTAAAAAATGTTGCAATTAAAATAAAAAATGAAAACAAAATAATATATGAAGACTTTGGAGAAATGTTATTTACTCATTATGGAGTATCAGGTCCAGTAATATTAAGTGCTTCAGCAATACTAATTAGATACAAAAACATAGATGAATTACTAAAAGAAAATAAAATAAAACTTTATATAGACTTAAAACCAGCACTAGATGAAGAAAAGCTAGATAATAGAATTTTAAGAGACTTTGAAGAATTAAAAAATAAACAATTCAAAAATAGCTTAGATAAACTATTACCACGAAAAATGATTGAACCAATAATAACATTAATAGGAATTAGTCCAGAAAAAAGAATAAACGAAATAACAAAAAAAGAAAGAAGAAAAATAGTAAAAGTTCTTAAAAACTTTGAGCTTACAATAAGTGGCTTTAGAAGTATAGAAGAGGCAATAGTAACAAAAGGTGGAATTAGTATAAAGGAAATAAATCCAAAAACAATGGAATCTAAAATAATAAATGGATTATATTTTGCAGGAGAAATAATAGATTTAGATGCATTTACAGGCGGATTTAATCTTCAAATTGCATGGTCAACAGGATATAGTGCAGGAACCAATTAACACCTAAATATAAGGAGAAGAACAAGTATGCTATCATTTAAAACAATAAAAGAAAATGTATCAGCAGAAATAGTAGAAAAAAAATCAAAATTTATTGCAAACATTTTTTATGTTGAAAACACAGATGAAGCAGAGAAATATATTAAACAAATAAAAAAGAAATATAATGATGCAAGACATAATTGCTTTGCTTATGCAATAGAAACTGGAGAACGGTGGAATTATTGTAAAATACAACGATGATGGAGAACCACAACGGTACAGCAGGAGCTCCAATTTTAAAGCTAATCCTAGAAAAAGGCCTATCAAATATTTTAGTAGTTGTTACTAGGTATTTTGGAGGCGTACTTTTAGGAACTGGAGGGCTAGTTCGAGCATACTCAGGTGCAACAGAAAAAGCTTTAGAAAAAGCTACAATAGTAGAGAAGTCAAAAGGATATGAAGCAAAAATAGTAATCGATTATAATTATTTAGAACCACTAAAATATTACTTAAAAAAAATGGAAATAAACATAATAAAAATAGATTATTTAGAACAGATAGAGATAATTATTGAAGTATTAGAGGAAAAATCTAATCTATTGACAAATAATTATAATAATTGCAATTTTAATATTTCAAAATATGATTTAATAAAAGAAAAATACGTTGAAATATAAAGTAAAACCAAGATAATTGGAAAAATTTTCTAAAAAAGGGTTGCATTATTGATAAAAACGTATTATAATGCAAATTGTAAATATTTTACAATTATTTTTTAGGAGGTATCAAATTGAACGAGAAGATTACTATTTTAATTGCAGATGATAATGCTGATTTTGCAACAACACTAGTTGAACATTTAAGTAAAGAAACTGATATGGAGGTTTTAGGAGTAGCTAGAGATGGAAAGGAAGCTTGCGAAAAAGTAATAAATATGCAACCAGACGTGCTACTATTAGATGTTATAATGCCATATCTAGATGGACTAGGAGTTTTGGAAAAATTAAATGCAACAAAAATAGAAAAAATGCCTACCTGCATAATGCTATCAGCAGTTGGTCAGACAAAAATTACTCAAAAAGCAATAAGCTTAGGAGCAGAATATTATGTAGTAAAGCCATTCGATATTGATGTACTAATAAATAGAATAAGAGATATTAAAAATTACAAACCAACACCAACATCAACAGCAGATAATTGTTATGCTGTAAAGGAAACAAAAACAAAATACATAGAAATAAATGAAATAGATAAGAAAAATCAAGAAAATTTAGAAGCATTAGTTACAAACCTAATTCACGAAATAGGCGTACCAGCCCACATAAAAGGTTATCAGTACTTAAGGGAAGCTATCATGATGGTTGTTCAAGACATAGATGTAATAAACCAAATAACAAAACAACTATATCCAGAAATAGCAGAAAGGTATCGCACAACTCCATCAAGAGTAGAACGTGCAATTCGCCACGCTATTGAAGTAGCATGGGCAAGAGGCAAAAATGATGCTGTAGAATCAATTTTCGGTTACACAATATCAGCAAGCAAAGGCAAACCAACAAACAGCGAATTTATAGCAATGATTGCTGATAAATTAAGACTAGAAATAAAAACAGCATAAAGTCAACCTATTTACATAATGTAGAAAATATGGTAAAATATAATTATTCTACTAAAATAGTAGAAAATTTATAAGCAGAGGAGTCTTCAGGTATGACGAACAAGGAGTATCGGTTGGCCAGTATGAAACACACACTGCTTGCAAAGAGAAGAGCAGGGCAAAAGGAAGTCATTTGGAAATTGAATGACGAACAGTTAAACTATATTTCGTCAATCGCCAAGGACATTTTTCCGTATTTGTATGAAATCAATACAAGAACCTTTTGCAGTACGGACAAAATCGCAAGCTCTCTCATCAAGGAAATTCATTTTGCGAGAAGAAATGGCAAGAAAAAGCTTTACAAAAAGCTAAAAAGAAATGAGCTTAAGGAACTTGAATGGTACGGCGTGGAGTATCGTTGCTTGAAGTATAGAATTATCCTCTAAAAAAATAGGCAGCCTTAATGGCTGCTTATTTCAATATAATCTTATAATACAATTTAACTTATTAGAATCTTTTGTTTTTATTGTAATAGTATTGCAATTATTTTCTACTGTATAGTAAAATTGCAATATATCACCAAGTCTAGCTTCATTCTTATACATAATTTCAACATTTTTAAAATCTATATTATCAGGTAATATCTCATACGCAAAATCTAAATAATTAAGATTATTAACATGATGATTTGAATCAATATCTCTTTTCAAAACAGTATATTCATCTGCTAATTTGTCATTTTCAGGCTCCTTAAATTTCTCCACCATTTTAACATTAAATACATTTTTATCTACATCTTTACAGTAATTTTCTGTAAAATTTTCAGTAATTCTAAATACAGATTTTTTATTAAAATCAAATAGAATCCATTTAGATGTTGCAATAGCAACCACTTCACCAGAACTATTACAAACCTGATAATCTCTATAAAAATAAATATGAGTGTGATGTGTACACCAAGTTGAAATACTTAAAACTTCATTCCATTTAGGCCTTTGAAAAACCTCTAATTTCCAATTTAGTATAATCCAAAATAAACCAGTTTCCTTAGCATCATTTAACCCATAACCAAATTGGCCTGAATGAATAGCTCCAATTTCTTGAAACATTCTTAAAAATCCTTTATTTGTCAAACAACTATTTTCGCCAACATCAGGCAAAGTAACAGTAAAGTTTTGTGAATAAACATCCATATTTAAGCCTTCTTTCTAAAAAAATATAATATCAAAAAAATAGTAAAAAGTCAATTTTAAAACCAAGAAGTTGACATTTTCATTTAATGAATATAAAATATATTAGAAATGAGGAAAAATTATGAGCGAAATATTAGATAAAGTAAATTTACCAGAAGATGTAAAAGAATTAAATTTAGAAGAAAAAAACAAGTTGTGCGATGAAATTCGTAAATTGATAATTGATGTAACATCAAAAAATGGAGGCCATGTAGCTTCAAATCTAGGAGTGGTGGAACTTACAGTTGCTTTACATTCAGTTTTTAATACTCCAGAAGATAAAATAATATGGGATGTTGGACATCAATGTTACGTACACAAAATATTAACTGGCAGAAAAGATAAATTTAGTAATATAAGACAATTTGGAGGAATATCAGGTTTCCCCAAAATTTGCGAGTCAGAGTATGACAGCTTCAATACTGGACACAGCAGTACATCAATTTCTATTGCAACAGGAATGGCTCGTGCAAGAGATATATTAAACGAAAAATATGAAGTAATTGCAGTAATTGGAGATGGATCACTAACAGGAGGAATGGCTTTAGAAGCTTTAAATGATGCAGGCAGTAGCAAAGCTAATGTAAAAGTTATTTTAAACGATAACGAAATGAGTATATCAAAAAATGTTGGAGGAATACCATTATATTTAAGCAAAATAAGAACAAAAACAGGTTACACGAGGTCAAATAGAAAAATAAAAGAAATAACTAATAAAATACCATTTATAGGTAAGCCTATTGTAAGCTTTGCACATTATACCAAACAGATAATTAAAAGAGCAATAATACATAATATGTACTTTGAAGACATTGGTTTTACTTATCTTGGACCAGTTGATGGGCATAATATACATAAATTAGAAGACATTTTGGAAAGAAGCAAAAAAATAAAAGGACCAGTACTAATTCATGTTGTAACCAAAAAAGGAAAGGGCTATGAACTTGCAGAAAAGAACCCAGACAAATTCCATGGAATTTCAGCCTATGATAAAGAAACTGGAGAAACCAAAAAGAAAAAAGACTATTCAAAGGTTTTTGGAGATAAATTAATAGAACTTGCCCAAAAAGATAAAACAATAGTAGCAGTTACAGCAGCAATGAGAGATGGAACTGGATTAAAAAAGTTTGCTACTCAATTCTCAGATAGGTTCTTTGATGTGGGAATAGCTGAACAGCATGCTTTAGGACTAATTGCAGGAATGGCAAAAGCAGGACTAAAACCAGTAATGCCAATATATTCTTCATTTCTACAAAGAGGTTATGATCAAATAATACACGACATAGCACTATCTGGAATTCCTGTAACAGTATGTATAGACAGAGCAGGAATAGTAGGAAATGATGGAGAAACACACCAAGGAATATTCGACTTATCATTCTTATCATCAATCCCAAACATTGTCATAATGGCACCAAAGAACTTTGAAGAACTAGAAAAAATGTTAGAATTTGGAGTTAATCTAAATAAACCAGTATTTATAAGGTATCCAAGAGGTGGAGAAAATTTAAAATTTTCAAAAACCGAAAAAATAAAATTAGGAAAAGCAGAAGTTATACAAACAGGAACAGATTTAAGCATAATAGCAATAGGAAAAATGGTAGAAAGGGCAAAAGAAATTGCAAATCAATTAGCAGAAAAGAAAATAGAAATAATAAATGCAAGATTTTTAAAACCATTAGATGAAGAAACAATTTTAAAATCAATAGAAAAAACAAAAAATGTTATAACAATAGAGGATAATTTGCTAAAAGGTGGGCTTGGTTCAGCTGTAATAGAACTAATTAACAGAAAAGCAAAGGAAAACATCAAAATAAAAACTTTTGGCTATGATGATATTTTTGTTGAACATGGAAGTTTAGATGAATTAGAAAATAAATATAATCTAAGCACAGAAAAAATCTTAGAAAATCTAAAAACCAGCAAAATAATTTGCCATAGACTAAAGAATTCTGTAAAAGAAAACAATAGAAAATGGCATAAGAAAATATAGAAATATTTCATATCAATATGTTTAATACATAAATCAAAAGCAAATGTAAAGGGTAAAATAAATATAAAAGATATTTTGTATTTGGCCCTTTCTTTTTGTTATACATAAGAATAAATATAATAGAAAATAAAGTACAAATTAGGAAAGGCAAATAATAACTAAAAGCCATTTTTACAACTTCAATTCCAAATTTGTTGTACTGAAATATTTTATATGAGTAATTTATAATGGTTGATATAATAAAACCTGATGCAAGTAAAAGCTTGTTTTTGCTGAAAACATAAAATAAAAATGTTATAAAAACCCCATAAAATCCATAATCAAATTTTGCATATTGAGCAATAATCCCTAAAACTATAACAGCAAGTATTCCTAATAACTTATGACATTTATCATAAACAATTATAGATAAAAGCCCAAATAACAATGTGAAAATAACATTAATAGCAAATTCATCACTAAGAATAGAATGAAAAAGCATAAATGGAATTTGAGATATAACTGCAAAAGTAAGTAATCTAATTATATATTTTTTTATGTTTCTAGTATGCAAGTATCCTTCAGAAATCTGAAACGCAAAAATGGGAAAAGACAATCTACCAATATAATTAAAAAATGAAGATTTTCCATTAAAAACAACATAACCTATATGATCAATAAACATTGTAATACATGCAATTAATTTTAGAATGAATGAATTCATAAAATCCTCCAAAGACCATCAAATATATAAATTTTATAGCATAAAATAGTAAAAAAGTCAATGAAACAAAAAAATTAAAAAAATCTCTTTACTTTTACGGAAATGTGAGATATAATATATCCGTAATTTTATAAAGATGAAAGGAAGGAATAATTTATGAGCAAAAAGTATGTTTACCTTTTTAAAGAAGGAAATGCAAATATGCGTGAATTATTAGGTGGAAAAGGTGCTAACCTAGCAGAAATGACAAATTTAGGTTTACCAATACCACAAGGATTTACAGTTACAACAGAAGCATGTACAGAGTACTACAATGATGGAAAGAAAATTAATGAAGAAATTCAAAATCAAATCTTTGCAGCATTAAAAACATTAGAAGAAATCCAAGGAAAGAAATTTGGAGATAATAATGATCCATTATTAGTATCAGTAAGAAGTGGTGCTAGAGCATCAATGCCTGGTATGATGGATACAATATTAAACTTAGGTTTAAATGATGTTGCAGTTGAAGGTTTTGCTGCAAAAACAGGAAACCCAAGGTTTGCTTATGATTCATATAGAAGATTTATTCAAATGTATTCAGACGTTGTTATGGAAGTTCCAAAGTCATTCTTTGAAAAAATCATAGATGAAGTTAAAGCAGCAAAAGGAGTTCACTATGATACAGAATTAACAACAGATGATTTAAAAGAATTAGTAAAGAGATTCAAAGCTGTTTACAAAGAAGCAATGAAAGGTGAAGAATTCCCACAAGACCCAATCGAACAATTAATGGGAGCTGTTAAAGCCGTATTTAGAAGCTGGGACAACCCAAGAGCTATTGTTTACAGAAGAATGAATGATATACCTGGTGACTGGGGAACAGCTGTAAACGTACAAGCTATGGTTTTCGGTAACATGGGAGAAACATCTGGAACAGGTGTTGCATTTACAAGAAACCCATCAACAGGTGAAAAAGGAATTTATGGTGAATACTTAATTAATGCACAAGGTGAAGACGTTGTTGCAGGTGTTAGAACACCACAACCAATCACAAAACTTGCAGAAGATTTACCAGAATGTTATAAAGAATTTATGGAACTTGCAACAAAACTAGAAAATCACTACAAAGATATGCAAGATATGGAATTCACAATCCAAGAAGGAAAATTATATTTCTTACAAACAAGAAATGGAAAAAGAACAGCTCCAGCAGCTATCAAAATCGCTTGCGATTTAGTAGATGAAGGAATGATTGATGAAAAAGAAGCAGTTTTAAGAATTGAAGCTAAATCTTTAGACCAATTATTACACCCAACATTTGACAAAGATAGCCTAAAAGCAGGAGAAGTAATAGGAGAAGCTCTTCCAGCATCACCAGGAGCAGCTGCAGGTAAAGTAGTATTTACAGCAGAAGAAGCTAAAGAACAAGGAAAAGGTGGAAAAGGTGAAAGAGTAGTTCTAGTAAGACTAGAAACAACACCAGAAGATATCGAAGGTATGGTAGCAGCACAAGGTATCTTAACAGTTCGTGGTGGTATGACATCACACGCAGCCGTTGTTGCACGTGGTATGGGAACATGCTGTGTATCAGGTTGTGGAGAAATCAAAATTAATGAAGAAGCTAAGGAATTTGAACTTGGCGGATATACATTCCATGAAGGAGATTACATTTCACTAGATGGAACAACAGGAAAAATCTATAAAGGAGATATTAAAACTGTTGAAGCATCAGTTAGTGGAAACTTCGGAAGAATAATGGGATGGGCAGATAAATATAGACAACTTGGAGTTAGAACAAACGCAGATAACCCAAGAGATACAAAAAATGCTGTTCGTTTAGGAGCAGAAGGTATAGGACTTTGCCGTACAGAGCACATGTTCTTCGATGAAGAAAGAATACCAAAAATAAGAAAAATGATTCTTTCAGAAACAGTAGAAGCTCGTGAAGCAGCACTTAATGAATTAATCCCATTCCAAAAAGGTGACTTCAAAGCAATGTACAAAGAATTAAAAGGTCTACCAATGACAGTACGTTACTTAGATCCACCTCTACATGAATTCTTACCTACAGAGGAAGAAGATATAATAGCATTAGCAAAAGACATGGGAGTTACAGTAGAACATTTAAAAGCTAAATGTTCAGAATTACACGAATTCAACCCAATGATGGGACACAGAGGATGCCGTTTAGCTGTAACATATCCAGAAATAGCTAAAATGCAAACAAGAGCATTAATGGAAGCTGCTATAGAAGTTAAAGCAGAAGACGGATATGACATCGTTCCAGAAATAATGATTCCATTAGTTGGAGAAAAGAAAGAATTAAAATTTGTTAAAGATGTTGTTGTAGAAACAGCAGAACAAGTTAAAAAAGAAAAAGGATCAGACATTGAATACCACATTGGTACAATGATTGAAATTCCAAGAGCTGCATTATTAGCAGATGAAATCGCAGAAGAAGCTGAATTCTTCTCATTTGGTACAAACGACTTAACTCAAATGACATTTGGATTTAGCCGTGATGACGCTGGTAAATTCTTAGATTCTTACTACAAAGCAAAAATCTATGAACAAGACCCATTTGCAAAACTAGACCAAAAAGGTGTAGGACAACTTGTAAAAATGGCTGTTGAAAAAGGAAAATCTACAAGACCAACTATTAAGCTTGGTATTTGTGGAGAACACGGTGGAGAACCATCAAGCGTAGAATTTTGCCATAACACAGGATTAACTTACGTATCATGTTCACCATTCAGAGTTCCAATCGCAAGATTAGCAGCAGCACAAGCAGCAATTAAAAATCCAAGAAAATAAGTTTAATACTTGATATTTCAAGGAAAATAAGGAACGGCTTAAACGCCGTTCCAAAAAATTAAAAAATTTTAAAAAAAGTCTTGACATTTACTAAAAAATAGTTTATAATATCAAACTGTGAGCGGGAAATGCAGGTGTAGTTCAATGGTAGAACCCCAGCCTTCCAAGCTG
>ERZ827168.299-NODE-299-length-84559-cov-5.915176_pt1 | contig 84559 bp, 79 predicted proteins | sample MGYA00519868_ERZ827168 | MGnify/ENA primary metagenome ERZ827168 (study PRJEB31778, sample SAMEA3449271) | human gut metagenome | biome: human gut; feature: human-associated habitat; material: faeces | place: United Kingdom | collected 2010/2012 ... | reverse complement strand
GCTCGAACCTATGACCCTCTGCTTGTAAGGCAGATGCTCTCCCAGCTGAGCTAAGCTCCCACACTCGCTGAAGCGAATCATTCAGCGACAATAAATATTATACACGCATTGCATCCGTTTGTCAAGCGTTTTTAGAAAGTTTTTTATTTTTCTAATTCCCGTACTTCCTGGGGCGTGAAGGAGTACACCTTGTTGCAGAAATGACAGCAAACCTGGATCTCCTCCTGCTTGGACGCAATATCCTCCAAATCCTGCTTCCCCAGGCTTGCCAGCACCCCCTTGGTGCGCTCCCGGCTGCAATCGCACCGGTATGCAACCTCCGCCTCGTCCAACAGATTCGGGTTCAGTCCCTCCAGCAATGCCATAGCAATCTGCTCCGCCATCATGCCACTGGTGAGCATCTGGGTCACGGAAGGCAGCCGGTTCACGTTGTCCTCCAGGGTTTGGATGCATGCTTCATCCGCAAAGGGCAAAAGCTGCACCAGATATCCCCCCGCCGCCTGCACGGTCAGATCCGGGTTCACCAGTACCCCCAGACCGCACACGGTAGGAATCTGCTCGCTGACTGCGTAATAGCTGGTGATGTCCTCTGCAATCTCTCCGGACACCAGGGGCACCATGCCAACATAAGGCTCCTTCAGATTCAGATCCTTCACCACGGACAGGGTGCCGTTTCTGCCCACTGCGCCCCCTACATCCAGCTTACCCTTGGCATTCAGAGGCAGCTCCACCACCGGATGGGAAGCGTAACACTTCACGTTGCCTCTGGCATCTGCCACAGCCACCAGCTGACCGGCAGGACCATCCCCATCCACCCGGATGGTCACGGACTCCTTGTCCCCCTTCAGACTGTAGCCCATCATGGAGGCAGCCACCGAAAGCCTGCCCAATGCCGCAGTGACCACTGCGGATGTTTGATGAAGCTGTTCAATCTGCGCCACCAGATCCGTTGCATCCACTGCTGCCGCTACCACGGATCCATCCGCAGAGATCACTCGTTTCAGCTGTCCCATGTTACTCCTCATTTCTTTCTGGCTGCAAAAATCAGCCGATCCGTATCCTCCGTGGGGGGATCCAGACTGTCCGCCCCGTATACCGCTTCCACTGCAAAGCCTGCATCCTCCAGCGCCTGTTCCAGCACCTGCCGGGGGTATGCCCGCTCCCGGAACTGCTCCGTCGTGCGGGTATAATGCTCCCCGTCCCCGGATTCAAAAAAGTCCAGGGTGATGGTCACCGTAGCATCCCCGTCAAACCGGTTTTCCCACACACAGTAGACCTCGTCCAGGTCAAACAGGAACACCTGATCCCCCAGAGTCACCCGATGCTTGTGCAGGGTGTTCACGTCAAACAGGAACAGCCCTCCCGGTTCCGTATATTGACTCACCCGGCGGAACACATTCTGAATATCCGGAAGCCCCGGCAGGTGGTTCAGACTGTCCAGCATGCAGATGGTCACGTCCACTGTACCGTACAGTTCCAGACGGCGCATGTCCTGGCACACATACTGAATGGGCAGACCACTTTCGCACTTCTTCTCCACTGCCTCGTTGAGCATGTCTCCGGAGCCGTCCACCCCGATCACGTCATAGCCCCGGCGTGCCATAGCCTCCGACAGAGTGCCGGTGCCGCAGGCAAGATCCAGCAGCACACAGTCCTCCACCGGATGCAGTTGGCGGATCAGCTCGTCCAGATATGCCGCCCGGGCTTCGTAATCTACGTTCTCCGTCAGCAGATCGTAGTACCGGGCAAAGACGCTGTAGCTCCGGTCACTGTTCATGTTCGTGATCCTTCATGCGGCTGAACACAATGCTGTAGCCATCACAACCGTTGATGAGCGAACGGTTCACCCGGCTGATGGTGGCAGTGCTGGCGCCGGTTGCCGCCACGATATCCGTATACACATGATGCTCGTTCAGCATTTTCGCCACCTGCAGCCGCTGGGAAATGGCCTTCAGTTCCTGTACGGTACAGAGATCCTCAAAGAACTTGTAGCATTCCTCCATGGTTTCCAGGGTCAGAACCGCTTCAAACAAAGCATCTACGCCGAATTCCTTTAATTTATTGTTCATAGTCAATCCTCCGTGAACATCTTTCCTTTCCAATTATTTTAGCACACTAAAATGGAAAAGTAAAGAGGGAATTTCAATGGACAATGGGATGCAAGCTCGGATTATGGTAATATTGCACAGAGCCGCCGGACGGGCTTTGGGCATGCTGCCTTATAACCCGAACCACTCCTTGAATGTTCCACTGAGCATCCTCTGGTTGTCCGCAAAGCCGAACCCCAGATTCATAAATCGTGCAAACTCCTCCGTTGGCTCCCACATGGGAAAATCCGTACCAAACATGCAGTTTTCCACGCCGTAGTGCTCTATGAGCTTCCGGGCATATGCAGGATCCAGCATCGGCAGGGAGCTGCTGGTGTCAAAGCGGATATTGGCATTGCCCCGCAGACACTCCCGTGCCTCCTCCCAGCAGCGGTATCCGCCAAGATGGGACGCCATGACCCGCAAAGTGGGAAAATCCTGCATCACCCGTGCCAGCCGCTCCGGCTTGGAATAAGCATACCGGTCATCCCCCATATGGATCAGCACCGGCAGCCTGCCTGCGATCTGCTCATAGATTTTGTATGCGCCGGGACTGTCTATGTCAAAGCGCTGAAAATCCGGGTGCAGCTTGATGCCGTGCAGCCCCAGACGGATAATCCGGTTGGTTTCCCCCTCCAGGTCAGCGTAATCCGGGTGCAGGGTGCCAAAGCCGTAAAATTCCGGATGCTTGCCGCATTCCTCTGCAATAAAATCGTTGATGCTTTCCACCTGATGACTGGTGGTGGCGGTGGAGCAGACCAGGTACCGCTTGGTGCCGATCTTGGCACCGCACTGGAGCAGCCGCTCTGCATTGCCCTCCTCCGCCATGGGAATATCATAAAAATGTCCGATATTCACCGTTGCCTTTTCTGCAATTTTTGGCGGAAAAATATGTGTGTGGGCGTCCATAATCTCAAATTCTTCGCATTGAAACTTTTGCAAGGTGCATTCCTCTTTTCCGGTAATCCGGACGGCAAACCGCCGTCCCGCCGCCCTTTGCGGCTGCTTCTATTGTAACATGCAGCAGCAGATTGCGCAAGTCCGTCTTTAGAATTTGTCACCAACTTGTAAAGGAATTCTTATTGAAATTCACGAAAAAATACGGTATAATCATGGGTGCAGGAATTCGCTGCATACAGAGAGACAAGAAAGGACATGAGCACAACAAATGTACTACTGCTGCGGCATTACAAGTCAGGGCGTCATGCCCCACAACGAGGATGCGTTTCTGATCCATAAGACCGTGATCACCGACGGGGCATTGGAAGCAAAGCTGGCGCCCCCTTTTCTGCTTGGGGTCTCCGATGGGGTATCCGGAGAGGCATCCGGTGAAGTCGCCTCCCGGCAATGTCTGAATCTCATCAGCAGCATCCGCTTTTCCAGAAAGACCAATATGGAACGCAAGCTGGAGGATGTGCACAATCTGCTTGCCCAGTACGGCGCCGGCAACAGCGAGACCCGGAACATGCAGGCAACCTTCTGCGGCATCGGTGTAGACGAAAACAATCTGCTGCATTTTTTCAACGTGGGTGATTCCCGGCTATACCGGTACCGGAACGCAAAAATGCGGCAGCTTTCCACGGATCAGTCCCTGGTGCAAATGCTCTACAAGGAAGGCACCATTACCAAAGAGGAGCAGAAAACCCACGCCTACCGGCACATTATTTCCCCGGTGATGGGCAACCTGTCCCACACCCCCACCCCGGATATCCAGCATGCAGGAGAGCGGATGGCATACGGAGATGTGCTGCTGCTGTGCACGGACGGTCTGTCCGATGTGGTATCCCCTTCAGAAATGGAGGAGATCCTGGCACTGCCCCTGCCTCTGCCCCGGCGGCTGGAGCGGCTCATTGCCCTGGCGCTGAAAAAGGGCGGCAAGGACAATGTGACCATTGTGGCAATGGTATTCTTTGAAGCATAGGCTGTACTGAGGTGATGCCCTTGGATGCCTGTACCCTGACCGCTGCAGTCACAGCTGCTGCCAACAGCCTGGCATGCAGGATGGACGATGATGAGCTTGCCGTTATGGCAGCCATGTTCACCCAGTTGGGAGATACCCTGGCGCTGATCGCCGTGCAGCGTGGACTCTGCAATGCAAGGCGGCAGAAGGATTCATCTGAACAAACGAATGCGCAGGCATAACCGCCTGCGCATTTTTTATGCTTACAGCCCAAAGGGTGCAATGCTCCGGGCAAGGATCCCCTTCATATGTGCAATGAGAATCCCGTAATTGGTCATGGGCACCCCCTGGGATCTGGAAAGGGCATACCGGTACCGTACCTCCCGGGTGTTCAGCATGCAGCCGCCGCAATGCACCACCATAGCATACTGCTCCAGCTGCTCCGGAAAATCCGTACCGCTGGTAAAGTCAAATTCCAACTGCCTTCCGCTGTGCTTTTTCAGCCATGCAGGCAGCTTCACGGTGCCGATATCCCCGCACTGCCGATGATGGGTACAGCCCTCGGATACTAAGATCCGATCCCCGTCCTGCAAATGATCCGCCGCCATGGCACCGGCGGCAATGGCGGAAAGATTCCCCTTCGCCCGTGCCATGAGAATGGAGAAGGAGGTCAGAGGAACGGATTCCGGGGTATCCCTGGACACCTGACCGAACGCTTGGCTGTCGGTGATGACGATCCTGGGCGGCGTATTCAAAGTGCTTAGGGTTCTGGGCAGATCCTCTGTCTGACACACCACTGCGCTGGCGTGAGCATCCAGCACGTCCCGCAGCACCTGCTGCTGGGGCAGGATGATCCGACCCTTGGGAGCGGCTTCGTCAATGGGGATCACCAGCACCACCAGATCCCCCGGCGCCAGCAGATCCCCCACCAGCCGGGGGGATTCCTCCCTGGGCACTGCCTGGATCATCGCCTGCTTCAGAGCATCAATGCCCTCTCCGGTGCGGGCACTGACAAAGACCCCTTCCCCATCCCGGCGGTCAGTGAGATCACACTTGTTCCGTACCAGCACATAGGGAATGCTCCGGCTGTTCAGCTGCTCCAGCAACGCAAGCTCAATTACATCCAACGGCTCTGCCCCATTGGTGACCAGTATCGCAAGATCCGTTTTCCGCATGACCTGCATGCTTTTGTGTACCCGCTGGCTGCCCAGCTCTCCTGTATCATCCAGACCGGCGGTGTCGATCATCAGCACCGGCCCCAGGGGCAGCAGCTCCATAGCCTTGCTCACCGGATCGGTGGTGGTGCCCGGAGTGTCGGACACGATAGCCATGGGCTGATTGGTCACAGCATTCATCAGACTGGATTTTCCGGCATTGCGCTTGCCGAAAAAAGCAATGTGCAGCCGGTCAGCGGACGGGGTTTCATTCAGACTCATATGCATACCTCCTATAAAAATGGGCGCACTGCGGGATTCGCAGCACGCCCTTGTGCTTTTTGCTCAGAACCGGAAATCCCGGCTGCCCTGTTTGATCTTGTCCAGATTCTCCCGGACGATCTGCTGTACCTTCTGGCTGGGGATGGTGGGAATCTCCTTCTGGATCAATGCCCTGCCCACCTCTCTGGTGTGGGGGGACGCATAATCCTCCAGGTATTCGTCCAAGGTCATCAGCGCATTGGGGTGGCAGCAGTTCTGGATCTGCTTGCTCTTGCAAAGCTGCATGAACCGGTCACCGGTTCTGCCCTCCCGGTAGCATGCGGTGCAGAAGGAGGGAATATACCCCATGTCCATCAGCCAGCACACCACCTCATCCAGGGTACGCTGGTCGGATACGTCAAACTGCTCCGTATCGTGGGGACGTTCCTCCTCGCAATAGCCTCCCACGGAGGTTCTGGATGCGCCACTGACCTGGGAAATGCCCAGTCGCAGCAGCTTTTCCCGGACATCCTGGCTTTCCCGGGTGGAAATAATCATGCCGGTATAGGGCACTGCGATCCGGATCAGAGCACACAGCTTTGCAAAAATCTCGTCGCTGATGCTGTTATCAAAAGCGTTGGGATCAATGTCATCCGCATGCTTGACCCGAGGCATGCTAATCGTATGGGGGCCCACCCCATGTACCGCCTCCAGATGCTCCGCATGCATCAGCAGTCCGGCAAACTCATACCGATACAGCTCCAGACCAAACAGGACGCCCAGTCCCACATCATCAATACCGCCCTCCATGGCACGATCCATGGCTTCGGTATGGTAGTTGTAGTCATGCTTGGGACCGGTGGGATGCAGCTTCAGATAGCTTTCCTTGTGATAGGTTTCCTGGAACAGGATATAAGTACCGATGCCCGCATCCTTCAGACGGCGGTAGTTTTCCACCGTAGTGGCTGCAATATTTACATTGACCCGGCGGATGGCACCGTTCTTGTGCTTGATCGAATAGATGGTATTGATGCAATCCAGAATATATTCAATGGGGTTGTTCACCGGATCCTCTCCGGCTTCAATGGCAAGCCGCTTATGCCCCATGTCCTGCAGGGCAATGACCTCCCGGGCAACCTCCTCCTGGGTCAGCTTCTTCCGGGCAATGTGCTTGTTCTTCATATGATAGGGACAGTACACACAGCCGTTGACGCAATAGTTGGACAGGTACAGAGGGGCAAAAATCACGATCCGGTTGCCGTAAAAGTCCAGCTTGATCTGCTCCGCCAGTTCGTATACCTCCGCCAGCTTGTCCGGCAGCTCGCATGCCAGCAGCACGGAAGCCTCCCGGTGGGTCAGACCCTTCCGCAGCTTTGCCTTTTCAATGATCTGATCGATCAGCTCCACATCCGCCTTGTGGGCATCTGCATAAGCCAGAGTGTCCCGGATTTCATCGTCGTTGATAAAATCATCGGCGCACATGGATTTTACATCATACATACTTTTCCATTACTCCTTTCTTCCAGGAGACGCAAAAAAGCGGCTCCTGCAAAGGCGCAGAAGCCGCGATGGGGTTCAGTCATCGCAGTTGCTTCGCCTTTCCCCTCAGTCTCACTTCGGGTTCAGTTTTTGCAAGGTGTTCCCTGTCTGGGCTGCATTCAGGTTACGGTACTATTATAGCACAGACTGTCTGAAAATGCAATACGCAATCCCGCCTTGACAAAATCAGTCCTTTTCCGGTATACTGTATGCACAATTACAAAGGAGGATGTACATGAATACGGAACGCATCAAAAAAATCAGCGGCGGCCTGTTGATACTGCTGGGCATCTGCTCCCTGACCTTTCTGCCGGGCATGGGCTTTTCCACGGGAACCATCAGCATCGACTCTTTCATACCTATGGCATACATCATCACCGGTGTGTGCCTGCTTCTGAACCGAAGCGAAACCTTCATGATCCGGAGCATGGCGGTACTGGAAGCCCTCTGGGTACTGCCATCCCTGTGGCTCAGTCTGCGGCTGCTCCAGGCTCCGGCTCAAAGCATCGTCACCGGCATTCCCGGCTTTTTCAGCAAGATCCTCTGGCTGTATTACCTGATCCATGCATTTCGGTTCGGGGTGCTGGCTCTGTTGGGCTTTTATGTGCCATACGCCAAAAAAGGCGCCCTGGTAGGCATGATCGTATATGGCGTGCTGGCAGTGTCCAAGGTGTTCTCTCCCCGTGCCTTTGTCCTGTATCTGGGCTATGCTCTATTGTTTCGCCGCCTGCGACAGCAGGAACCGGCACAGAACATGCCACATGCCGGGAACCATCCCAACGGGCAGGGAGATGTGATTGAAACCCATGGAGAAGTGGTACAGGATCACCCGGAAGGATAACGGCGTATGCAGGAGCATATAAAAGAATACGGGAGCATACACCGGAAATCACGCATCTCACCCGGCGCAGAACCGGCGATTGCGCCCATGCCCGGATGACGAGGTTTCAAAAAAGCGGTGAAATCCGTCCAATTTGGTTGAATTTATTCCTTTTCGGCACTTGTGTTTTTTCTGCTCTTATGGTACACTAAGATTACACCGGTGATCCCGAATATTACATAAAGGAAGGATGAAAAAACATGGATATGTTGATTTGGGGCATTGTTTGTATTGTCATGGCAATTGCAGAAGTGGTCACACTGCAGCTGGTCAGCGTATGGTTTTCCGTGGGCGCATTGGCTGCCTTTCTGGCAGCGGTATTCGGCGCAGGCAGAACCGTACAGTTTATCGTCTTTGTGGTGGTATCCGCTCTGTTGCTGGCATGCACCCGCCCGATCATCAAAAAGGTGATGTGCAAAAAAATAGTACCCACCAATGCAGACCGTGAAATCGGCAGCACTGCAACCATCATCGAAACCGTGGACGGCGCACGCGGCACCGGCAGAGCCCGCAAGGACGGTGTGGACTGGATCGCAGTTGCCGCAAACGGACAGATCATCCCGGAGGGGACTGTGGTGCGAATCACGGATATCCGGGGGGCAAAGCTCTTTGTAGAGCCGGAAGCCGCTCCCCAGCCTGCCGCATCCGCAGCAAAGCAGTAATACAGCATTGTTAGAAACAACAAAATATGGAGGAAATGTGTATGTTTGGTTCAATATTAGCATCCGGCTTCGGCACACTTGGATATCTGATGGTTGCGATTCTTGTGATCGTCATTTTCCTGGTCAGCCGGATCCGGATCGTTCCCCAGGCAAAGGTTTACATCGTAGAGCGTCTGGGTGCATTCCACGGCGAGTGGAGCACCGGCCCTCACTTCCTGGTGCCCTTCCTGGATAAGGTGGCACGGATCGTGTCCATCAAGGAACAGGTTGTAGATTTCAAGCCCCAGCCGGTAATCACCAAGGATAACGTTACCATGCAGATCGACACCGTTGTCTTTTTCCAGATCACGGATGCAAAGCAGTACACCTATGGCATCGAGCATCCTATGGCAGCCATTGAAAATCTGACTGCAACCACTCTGCGTAACATCATCGGTGAGCTGGAGCTGGACGCAACCCTCACCTCCCGTGATGTCATCAACACCAAGATCACTGCCCTGCTGGATCAGGCAACGGATCCCTGGGGCATCAAAGTGAACCGTGTGGAACTGAAAAACATTCTGCCGCCCCGTGAGATCCAGGACGCAATGGAAAAGCAGATGAAGGCAGAGCGTGAGCGTCGTGAAAAGATCCTCCAGGCAGAGGGCGAAAAGAAGTCCCAGATCCTGGTTGCAGAAGGTGAAAAGGAATCCAAGATCCTGAAGGCTGAAGCAGAAAAGCAGTCCGAGATTCTCAAGGCTGAGGCAGAAAAGCAGGCGCTGATCCTCCGTGCGGACGCTGTCCGGGAACAGAAGGTTCTGGAGGCAACCGGTGAAGCCCAGGCAATTGAAATGGTACAGAAGGCGCTGGCGGACAGTATCGTAAAGCTGAACCAGGCAGCCCCCAACGATCAGGTCATCAAGCTGAAGTCCCTGGAGGCATTTGCAAAGGCAGCGGATGGCAAGGCAACCAAGCTGATCATCCCCAGCGAGATCCAGGGGCTGGCAGGCATGGCTGGAAGTCTCAAGGAAATCATCAAGGAACAGTAATAGCAAGTACAGCAAAAGCCGTAGGAGCAAGGTTCTCTGCTGGTGAGACAGAAAAAACCAAATTTCTTGGAACAGGCATGATTTCGGTCATGCCTGTTCCGCTTTTAGTAGGGAGTGTTGACACTAAGATAATATGCAGATTTTCGAGCATACATTTTACATAGACAAGGCAAAAAGCAGGATGCGTGAAATTTTGCTGAAAAGATACGTTGTTAGGCTTAGTATCAACACGCCCCAGTTCATCCACTATCGGCTATGGTTCACTGAGAAAAAGACAACGCTTTTGCACACACTGCCGATGGTTAGATTTCGTTCCATGCTTACTCCATTTCCAGCATCCGGGCAAGGTAGCTGTCCGGATGGGCAAGCAGCTCTGCAAAGCTGCCCTGCTGTTGAATCTTCCCGCTTTCTACCACGATGATATGATCCGCACTGCGGATGGTGCTGATCCGATGGGCAATCAGCAGCACGGTAATATGCTTGTCCAGATTCCGCAGCACCTGCCGGATGAGACATTCGTTTTCATAATCCAGGGATGCGGTGGCTTCATCCAGCACCAGCAGTGCCGGATTTGAAGCCAATGCCCGGGCAAGCACGATCCGCTGCCGCTCTCCCCCGGACAGCCGCACTCCCCGATCCCCCACAAAGGTATCCATCCCCTGGGGCAGCCGCTGTACAAAGTCCCATGCCTGGGCACGCTGCAACGCCCGGATCAGCTGCTCCTCCGTCAGCTCCGGATGGAACCGAAGGATGTTTTCCCGGACGGTACCGTTCAGCAGTAATGGCTCCTGGGGCACATAGCTGATGCATTTGCGCCATGCGTCCATGCGCTCCGGCGTCAAGGGCGTGTCATCGATCCGGATCTGTCCGGCGGAAGGGGTCAGAAAGCCGGTAATCAGATCCACCAGAGTGCTTTTCCCGGCACCGGAGCGTCCCACCAGCGCCGTCACCCGGCATGCAGGCACCGACAGCTCCAGATGCTCCATCAGCGGGGCGTCCGCCCCCTCATAGGCAAAGGATACGTCCGAAAGCCGGATCTCCCGGTGCAGGGTCAAGGGAGCAGTCTCCGGCTGGGGTATGCAGGCAGACCGGGATAAGGTGTGCACCGTTTCCTCCATAGCCTGATGCACCGGTACGGCAGTCATCACATTTTGCAGAATGCTTTGCAGAGAGGTATACACCGGCCACAGCCGGGAGAAGATGTATACGATCACGATCAGCTGTCCGGCGCTGACAGATAAAAACGCCTGGGCAAAGAAAAACGCCAAAGCCACCAGCACAGCCGAGCCGATGGTATAAATCATGGCAGGCAGGGCGGTGAGCCGGGTCAACTCCAGATAGTTTGCCCGGTACAGCTCCGCCGCATCCCGGAAGCGCTTGCTCTGTGCCTGCTGAATGCCGTAAGAGCGGATTTCCTTCATGCCGCTGATCTGGTCGTCGATCTCCGCAAAAAACGTCAGTGCGGAGCTGCGTATACTCTGACCGCACTGCTTGGAGCGGCGCATCATGGGACGAAAGGCAAGGAAAAATCCACCGCCGCTAACCAGTACAAACAGGGTCAAGGGCACGTTCATCACCAAGGCAATGGCAATCTGCACCGCCGCCGTCATCAGCAGAGATATCCCCTGTACCAGCTGGATCGCCGCATTGCTGATCCGGGTACAGTCCGCATGAAACAGGTTCAAAAGATCCGATCGCCGGAACCGGATCAGATGCTGCCAGTCCGCCTGGGATACTGCCCCGTACAGCCGCAGCCGCAGCTTGGTCATGTAGTCCTGGGTGAGTCTTGCGTGCAAAAGCTGCACATGTCGGTTCAGCAGCGCCTTGCAGACCATGGCAAGCACGAACACCCCCAGAATGCATGCCAGCTGCACATTGCCGGACACATTCGGCAGAAACCGGTTCAGCACTGCCCAACGGCTGCCGGACTGTATGTCAAAGCATTGCAGCAGGGGCACCAGCAGCAGTACGCTGACGCCCCCGGACAGGGATACCAGAACGGACAGCAGTACCATCCGCACAAACCCCCGGGGATCGGAACGGTAAATGTCCCGGAGCAGGGAAAACATAGGACTCCTCCTTTCTCTACTGGGCATCCAGCAGCATCTGAATGCGATTTTCCACATTCACAAGGGTGCCGCTGGTGTCATAATCCACACTGACCAGATGGGCGTCGGGATAATGCCGCTGTAAATTCGGGTACATGCCCTTGCCGCAGATATGGTTGGGCATGCATCCGAAGGGCTGCACGCACAGCACCTTCCGGATCCCCAGCTCCACCATCTGCACCGCCTCACAGCTGATGAGCCAGCCGTCCGCCGTATGCACACCGTAGGGGATCAGTTCCTGCCGGGTGCGGCAGAACCGGTCATAGGGATCCAGGCACTGGAATCCAGCCTGCCGGACGGCATCCACCAGTTCCGTCTGCACCCGGTTCAGATACCAGAGCAACGGTTTGCAGGCTCTGCCCCAGGCGGCGTCCTGTACCATATGGGTGTCCAGATAATACAGGGCATACCAGGATAGCCCGTTCACATACACCTCACAGTTTCTGGCATGCAGATAGGGCACCAGACCGCAGTTACCCATACCGCAGTATTTCACATACAGTTCCCCTACGATACCGATCCGCTGTACCTGGCGCTGACACCGGGGAATTTCCGAAAAGGATCGGGCGATCTGCGCAAACAAAGCCTTCCGCTCGTCGTGCAGCAGAATGCCGCCCTGAAGCCGCCTACCCAACTGCTGCCGCCACCGGGCAAGCAGGGTCTCCGCCGCTCCCGGCTCCTTCTGATAGGGCAGGGTCTGGTGATACACCAGCATCAGCAGATCGCCGAGCAACGCCCCATTCACCGCCCGATGGAGCATGGAAGGGGTAACGTGCAGCTTTGCCCCTTCCTCCAGTCCCTTGACATTCAGGGACAGAATGGGCACGCTCCCGAAGCCTGCCCGGCTAAGGGCTTTGCGGATCATATGCAGGTAATTGGAGCCCCGGCAGGCATCTCCTGCCTGGGGAATCATCAGCACCGTATTGGAAAGGTCGTACTGCCCGCTGCGGAGAGCATGGAGCATCTGTCCGATGATGAGCACTGCCGGATAGCACAAATCATTGTGGGCATACTCCAGACCCAGGGCAGCAGCCTCCGGGCAAGCCTCCAGGATCACCGGGGCATACCGGGGCGTACAGAAGGCATACCGCAGCAGCGGAAAATGGAAATCCAGCATAGCCGGAATCAGTATGGTGGTTTTCGACACGGTATCCCCTCCTGTACAATCATTGCATCTGCGTCCTATTATAACACATTTTCCACCACAGGGCAAGAAAGAGCCGGCAGGATGCAGCCCTGCCGGCTCTCGGTTCAGACGATAGTGTGTCTGGATGGTTCAAAACAGTTCTTCCGGAAGTGTAAAACGTATGGGCATGTCCGGTACATCCGGCGAACCGCCTTCGGATCCACCCACTTTCCCCCTTGGCTGCAATCTGCATGACTGCCTGGTTTCATCGATCATAGGGCACCACACAGGAGGTCTCCGCCTGCTGTACCGCATGTTCCAGTGTCATACCGGAGAAATGGGGCGCTGCAAAGAGCCTGCCGCTACGGCGGTCATCCACGAAGGCACCGATCAGTACCCCGGGCAGTGCACTTTCCGGTGGATTCGGCGCATTGGGTCCCCCCAGATCCGTCCGGCACCAGCCCGGATCCGCAAGACTCAGAATCACGTTCGTGCCGTCATACTTAGAACCAAGATCCACCGTCACCTTATCCAGTGCCGCCTTGCTTGCGGAATAGCCCGCCTGCTGCGGATCCAGGGCAATGCCACTGGTGGTATTGATAATCCTGCCAAACCCCTGATCCACCATGCCCGGCAGCACATGATAACAGATCCGCATGGGAGCAATGGTGTTGATGGCAAAGCTTTTGATGTAATCCTCCGACGGAGTTTCCAGAAAGGCACTGCGGTACGCCACCTGCACTCCGGCATTGTTGAACACAATATCCAGGCTGGTGCCTGTCCGATCGATGCGGGTCATCATATCCTCCACCGCATCCAAGTCGGACAATTCCGCCTCCACGGCATATGCCTGTACGCCCAGCCGCTGTACCTGCTCTAACAGGGAACTGCAATGGGACAGCCGACGGCTGTGCAGCACCAGGTTGCATCCTCGTTTCGCCATCTCCAGGGCAATCAGTCTGCCGATGCCCCGGCTGGCGCCGGTAATCAACGCCCATTTTCCGCTTACGTCAATCATAAAAGCCTCCTTAAAATCCCAACAACATGCCCACCAGATGCACCAGACAGGCGGCGATCCAGGCGATCACACATTGTTCTACCACCACGGCGATTGCCCACTTTGCCCCAAGCTCCCGCTTGATGGATGCCACTGCTGCAATGCAGGGGGTATACAGCAAGCAGAACACCAGCAGACAGACTGCCCCCAAGGGCGTGAGCATAGCGTACAAAGCGCTGCTGTCCGGCATCAGCACCGACAGAGTGGAGACCACGCTTTCCTTTGCCAGCATACCGGTGATGAGAGCGGTGGATATCCGCCAGTCTCCAAAGCCCAGAGGCCGGAAGATGGGGGCGATCCAGCCGGCTACCAGAGCCAGCATGCTGTTCTGGGAATCCGCCACCATGCGAAATTTCGGATCAAAGGTCTGCAAAACCCAGATCACGATGGTTGCCACAAAAATCACGGTAAATGCACGGGTGAGGAAATCCTTCGCCTTTTCCCAAAGCAACTGTGCCACATTCTTCGCTCCGGGCATCCGGTAATTGGGCAGCTCCATTACAAAGGGCACCGGCTCTCCCCGGAACAGACTGCCCTTCATCAGCAGTGCCGCCAGAATCGCCATGAGAATGCCCCCGAAGTACAGCAGGATCATCACCAGCGCCCCATGCTTCGGAAAAAAGGCGGCGGTAAAGAACCCGTAAATGGGCAGCTTTGCGGAACAGCTCATAAAAGGCGTCAGCAGTATGGTCATTTTCCGGTCACGTTCGGAGGAAAGCGTGCGGCTTGCCATAACTCCTGGCACCGTGCAGCCGAAGCCGATCAGCATGGGAACAATGCTTCTGCCGGACAGACCGATCTTCCGCAGCAGCTTATCCATCACAAACGCCACCCGTGCCATATAGCCGCTGTCCTCCAGCATGGACAGGAAGAAAAACAGAGTCACGATAATGGGCAGGAAGCTCAGCACACTGCCCACGCCTCCGAATACTCCGTCGATCACCAGGGAATGCAAAGCGGGATGCACATTGGCGGCGGTCAGCCCCTGATCCACCAGATCCGTCAGCAGTCCGATGCCCCGGTCAAGCAGATCCGACAGAAAGGCGCCGATCACGTGAAAGGTCAGGAAGAATACCAGTCCCATGATGCCGATAAAGGCAGGGATGGCGGTGTATTTTCCGGTGAGGATCCGGTCAATGCGCCGGCTCCGGGCATGCTCCCGGCTTTCGTGAGGCTTGACCACCGTAGCGGAGCATACCTTCTGAATAAACCGGAAGCGCATATCCGCAATGGCGGCGGCACGATCCAGCCCCCGTTCCTTTTCCATCTGCACTACGATATGTTCCAGCCCGTCCTTCTCATTCTCGTCCAGCTTCAGCTGCTCCAGCACATCTCCATCGCCCCCTGCCAGCTTGGAGGCGGCAAACCGAAGCGGAATTCCCGTGTCCGCCGCATGATCCTCGATCAGGCTCATGATCCCGTGGATACACCGATGCACGGCACTGCCGCTGCTGTTGGGATCGCAGAAATCCTGCCTGCCGGGGCGCTCCTGGTACTTGGCAACGTGGAGCGCATGGTCGATCAGCTCGTCAATGCCCTCATTCTTTGCGGCGGAAATGGGCACCACCGGCACTCCCAGTGCCTGCTCCATTTCATTGATGAGAATGGAGCCGCCGTTCTGGCGCACCTCGTCCATCATATTCAGCGCCACCACCATGGGAATATCCAACTCCAACAGTTGCATGGTCAGGTACAGATTCCGCTCAATGTTGGAAGCGTCCACAATATTGATGATGCCCCGGGGCTTTTCCTGGAGAATGAACTGCCGGGTGACGATCTCCTCGCTGCTGTAGGGGGACATGGAATAAATACCTGGCAAGTCCGTGATCCGGGTATTGGCATGGCCGATGATCTGCCCGTCCTTCCGATCCACCGTCACACCGGGGAAATTGCCCACATGCTGATTGGAACCGGTCAGCCGGTTAAACAGGGTGGTCTTGCCGCAGTTCTGGTTGCCCACCAGTGCAAAGGTCAGCATCTCTCCTTCCGGCAAGGGACATTCCCCTGCCTTAGTGTGAAACTTGCCCCCCTCCCCCAAGCCCGGATGGGGAATATCCCGCAGGCTCCGCTGGGATGACTTGGATGCAGGGGCAGTGGGGATCTCCTGCACGAGGATCTTCTCCGCATCCGCCAGCCGCAGGGTCAGCTCATACCCATGTATCCGCAGCTCCAGCGGATCTCCCATGGGCGCAAACTTTACCAGTGTCACCTCCGCATCCGGGATCAGACCCATATCCAGAAAGTGCTGCCGCAGGGCGCCTTCTCCCCCAACAGACCGGATCACGGCGGTTTTTCCAATTGCTAATTCTTTCAGTGTCATATATCAAACCTCTGTTACTGCAAAGCATTCCAAATCGGAACGCCTGAAAATGTGGATACATTCAGCGGGAGCTGTCTCCCTGCTGAAGCTGTCCAATTCCTTTTATTATAGTATAGGAAACAGCGCTTGTCAATGCATGCGCCTGCCGTTTTTAAGGCAACACGGCACCGCAAAGGCACGTCTTGACAAGCATACCGCTGATTTGATATAATAGTCGATATGCAACATACACTACGCAATTTAAGAGGAGCGAAGGAACACCATGAAAATCCCATTGGAAGAACACCTGCCATATCGCCTGCTGGCGCTTGTGGTACTGGTGTTTTTTTACATCATTTACTTGCTGAAAATGTGGGCGCAGAAGCGTCAGGGCATTTGTACCCAGCAGATTGACCGCCAAAAGGAGCCCTCGATCCATAGAGTGGAAATCTGTATGAGCATTGCCACAGTGGGAATCATCCCCGCTCAACTGCTGTCCATTGCATTCGGCTGGAGCTACCTGCCGGATAGCGCCCGTTTCACCGGCTTTTGCCTGGGGATGCTGGGAGATCTGATCTTTCTGATCTCCGTTCTGTGCATGCGGAACAGCTGGCGCGCAGGAATCCCGGACAAGGATCGGACAGAGCTTGTCACAACCGGCATCTACCGTTTCAGCCGCAATCCGGCATTCCTGGGGTTTGATCTGCAATATCTGGGGGTGCTGCTGATGTTCGGCAATGGACTGACCGCAGGCTTTACGGTCTTTGCGGCAGTGATGCTCCACCTGCAAATTTTGCAAGAGGAGCGTTATCTCACGGAAACCTTCGGCACGCCTTATCTGGAGTATCGAAAACAGGTATTCCGGTATCTGGGACGGCGCTGAGTTGAAAATCCCAATGAGGAAACCATACTGCACGAGGATGTGGATACGCCGCATCCTCTATTTTTATGCCATTTTGCAGCATGACTGAAAAGTGCATGTTTTAGGCAGAATTGTGCATTGACAGGCATTTCAGGCTGAGATACAATAGCATTATAGCGTAGTTGTGAATAAGAAAAATAAGACAACAGGGGGATTTTTGAATGAAAGGAATTTTCAAACGAACCATCGCTGCAGCACTGGGTGTTCTATGTGCTGTACCATTTGCCGCCATGTCGCAGCCAGACAGTCAACCGGTCACTGTCCATGCAGCTTCTGTCCGGACGGATTCCTCCGGGCGAAAGATGGAGTATCTGGACCGAGGCGTGTATGCGGTCAACGCAGGCAATGCGGTATTTGTAAGCTGGCGCTCGCTGGAGGAGGATCCTGCCGGCTGCGCCTTCAATCTCTACCGGACAACGGATGGCACCACAACCAAGCTGAACGCCTCCCCCATCACAGGAGGCACAAACTACACGGATACCACCGCTGACCAGACCAAGGACAACACCTATTTTGTCAAAATGGTGACTGGCGGAGCAGAAACTGCTACGGACGGCAGCTTCACCCTCAAGGCAGGCGGCTCCATCTTCACAAAGGGCAACGCAGGCGCCGCCCAGGTCATCCCCATCAAGGAAGGGGGCACCATCCACTTTGTATGGGTGGGTGACTTTAACGGGGACGGTGCTTATGATTATCTGGTGGATCGCTGTGCAGATGATCACCAGAAGCTGGAAGTATACACCAGCAACGGCACCTATCTCTGGACGGTGGATCTGGGCGTGAACAGTGAGAATAAGAATAACATTTCTCCCGGCGCTTCCACGATTGATGTAGGCATGTGGGACGGTGCCACCGTATATGACATCGACAGCGATGGCTATGCGGACGTGCTGCTGCGGATTGCCAATGGGGTCACATTCGGAGACGGCACGGTATATTCCAGCTCTTCCGGTGCAAATGGTCAGGCGATCGCAGTTCTGGACGGACGAACTGGTAAGCTGAAGGCATCCGTGAATCTGCCTACGGACTATCTGCAGGTAGGCCCTATGGCTTGTATGATGGAAATTGGATATCTGGACGGGGTCAATCCCGCCCTGGTCTGCTGGCTGAAAAACCGGAATGCGGATAAATCCTTCAATTCCCTGATGGTCGCTTATGGCTATGCAGGGGGAAAAAGCTTCAAGCAGCTATGGAAGTATGATGCCAAAAACGGCGGTGGTGCAGAGGCGCACCAGATCCGGATTGCCGATGTCAATTACGATGGCAAGGACGAGGTTCTGCATATGGGCTATTGCCTGAACGGGGACGGCACGCTCCGCTGGCGAAACAACGAGATTGTGCATGGGGATCGATGGTTTGTCGGCGCATTTGCGCCGGAACAGGAAGGCAAGGAAATGATGTGCTATGGGATCCAGCAGAAGAATCCAAGCGGACTGCTGGAATACTATATGAATGCCAACACCGGGAAGATCATCTGGGAAAACTCCACAACGGACGGCAGCACCTATGATGTAGGACGAGGCTGTGTGGGGGATGTTGATCCGAATCATGAGGGCTTTGAGTGTTGGTCCTTCCAGGGCACCTGGTCCATGGACGGAGAAAAAATCAGCGAGAAGTATCTGTATCCCTCCCTGCGGCTCTGGTGGGACGGAGATCTGATGAGCGAAAGCTACAATGACAGCAAAATTGAAAAGTGGGATTCGGCAACGGGGAATGTTTCCCGTGTGGCAACCACCTGGAAGATCACGCCATGCTCCAGCAGTGACCGGGGCGCACCCATGTTTTACGGTGATATCCTGGGAGACTGGCGGGAGGAAGTGATCTGTACAGGCAGCGACTATGCAAGCCTTGTGATCCTCAGCACGACCGTGCCCACCCAGTACCGCAATGAGTGTCTTGCACAGGATCCCTGCTACCGCAACTGCATGACTGCAAAGGGATACTACCAGTCCCACATGCTGGATTATTATCTGGGCACCGGCATGAAAACCACCAAGGCTGGAACGGCGATGAACACCGCCGTGAACTATACGATTCAAAACCGAAACAGCAGTCTATATCTGGCAGTTGATGGAAAAATCGCTGCAAACGGCACCAATGTGGTACAATCCGCAGAAGCACAAAGCTGGCGGCTGGAAGATGCCGAGGACGGCTACTACCGGATCTATTCTGAAGTGGGAAACGGCAAGACGTACCTGCTTGATGTGGATTATGGAAAAACCGACAACGGCACCAATATCGGCATCTATTCCAATACAAAATCCGATGCACAGCTGTTCAAATTTGTGGACAATGCGGACGGCACCTACACCATCACCACAAAGGTCACGGATGACAGCAGCTGCCTTGGGGTGGATGGCATGTCCAAGAACGAGGGCGCAAATGTTCTGGAATGGGAATGCGCCGGCACGGATGATCACAAATGGATCGTTTCGCCCAAGGTGGAACCTATGGATGGCACTCTGATCAAGGCATTGACCATTCAGGACATGGAGCATTACAACGCATGGGGACTTGTAGATTCCGCAAGCGCAGGCTCCGTGATCTATGGAGACAGAGACTTTACCTTCGCCTCTCTGCCAAAGGAACTGGAGGGCGCAGAAGGCGTGCTGACAGCCTGCGATGCCAAGAAAACCAATGGTGATCTTGCAACATTCACTGCCGGGGCAGATATTACCACCTACGTGCTTCTGGATCAAAGAGTCACCACGGTGCCGGACTGGCTGACCGATTGGACAAACACAACGCTGACCGCACAGGCAAGCAATGATGTAACCTATGTGATCTACAGCAAAGCATTTGCTAAGGGCGAACGGGTTTTGCTGGGCACAAACGGGATGTCCGGCAGTTGCGTGAATTACACGGTTCTTGTCACTGCTGCACATGCAAACATCCGGGGCGACCTGAATGCAGACGGCGAGCTTACCATCGCGGACGTACTCCTGCTCCAAAGGTGGCTCCTTGCCGTTCCGGATACAACTCTGCCGGACTGGAAGGCAGGCGATCTGTCCGGTAACAATCAGCTGGATACAATGGATCTTTGCTTATTAAAGCGTTCACTGGCGGAGCGGTAACATACTTCACAGTCATTTGAAAAGGGCAGCCCAGAGGAATATCTGAGCCGCCCTTTCTTGATTGTGGAAGGAAATATTACAGGTGCATCGGCGCAGCCAGAAAAATCATTTGCATGGACAAACGGCGCAGAACTGGATGCCCTGCTGGCACTTGACAAAACATCAATGACGGTGCTACGCTGGATTCCCTGCGTACAGACCTCGCCGAAAAAGAAAAAGCGGCAGCTGATGCGGAAGGAAAGAAGCTGCAGATTTTGCACAAAAACAGAAGGAGCTTTCGGAAAGCTCCGATACTCTGGCAACTGCTGAGAAAGCGTTTGGTAGCACTGATGTGCAATCCCTTGCAGTAGAAGAACGTCAGCGGCGTGAAACGCAATACCTTCCGAACGGAATCAAGTTTGCAAACGGAGAAGGAATTTGAGGAGGCATCTTTTCTTTTCAGTTTGGCATAGTATTCGCTTGCGGTTTGCAAAAACCACCTCTGAACCAGCATACTGGCTAAGCCGGGGCCTTATTTTTATCTGCGCAACACGAAACAAAAAATTGACTTTTCAGATAATTTAAAAAATCATACAACCAGGTGCTAGCTCGCACCCCAAAATACGCTATAATGAAGAAATGATGAATAATGCATTACACGGGATGCAACAGAACAGCAATGCAGACTTTGCAAGATACGGATCATGATCCCCTATGCATCAAAAACATAAAAAACCCACGTAAAAAACGTGGGTTTTTTGGCGGAAAGAGAGGGATTCGAACCCTCGGTACGCTATTAACGTACACACGATTTCCAGTCGTGCGCCTTAGACCAGCTCAGCCATCTTTCCATCTATGAAATCGTATCGTCAAATAGTGGTGCGAGTGACGGGACTTGAACCCGTACGTCGAAACACACGCCCCTCAAACGTGCCTGTCTGCCAGTTCCAGCACACTCGCAACGATTCTTTTTATGTCGCCGTCAATCGACTGCTTTAATATTATATCAGAATGTTTGGCATTTGTCAAGCACTTTTTAAAATTTTCTCGAAAAAATTCTGCCCGACAAATGCCGCCTGCATTCGTTACTTCAACTCCACGATGGTGACGCCGTCCTCCCCTTCGCCGAATACTCCAAGCCGGAAGCTCTTTACGTATTTCAGCTCCTTGAGCCGGCGATGTACCGCCGCCCGCAGCACACCAGTGCCCTTGCCGTGAATGATGGTCACGGTAGAAATGCCGGACACCAGGGCGCTGTCCAGAAACGCCTCCATCTGATACACGCCCTCGTCCGCCGCACAGCCCCGGATATCCAGTTCCATGGCGGCACTGCGTGTCACCTTGCTGCTGACGGATTTTTTGGCTGGCTGCCGCTTCTTGCCGTTGAGCATCACCTTCGCCGCCTGTTGCAGCCGCAGATTCTCCAGCTTCACCTTGGTTTTCATAATGCCGATCTGCACAAACACCATGTTGGAGCTGTCCGGTTCCGCCAGCACCGTTCCCTGCTTGTCAATGTCGGTGACATACACCGTATCGCCTTTTTTCAGGGGGCGGGGCAGCTTGTACTGCTCCTGCATCCGCTGCTGCACCGGATTTGCCGCATCATGCATCCGGGCAAAGCTGTTTTTGGTACGGGATTTCAGCTGGGACACCCGGTCAGAGAAGGTTTCCCGGTCTTTTTCATGTCGCAGCTGCTCCAATTCGTCAATGAGTCGGTTGGACTCGATCTTGGTGTTTTCGATGATCTGCATGGCAGACTGCCGTGCCTGCTCCAACGCCGCATCCTTTTCCTGCTCCAGCTGCTTCAGCTGTTCCCGGAGTGCCTGCTCGTGGGCCTGTGCCTCCAGTCGAGCCTGCCGCAGCTGCTGATTCTGGGTATCCAGCTCCGCCCGGGCAGCCTCCAGCTTTTCAATGACAGATTCAAACCGGGTCTGTTCCGTGCTGACCAGGGTCTTGGCATAGGCAATGATCTGGGGCGGCATGCCCAGATGCTCGGAAATGGCAAAAGCATTGGACTTACCGGGAGAGCCAATCAGCAACCGATAGGTGGGCTGCAGGGTTTCCAGGTCAAATTCGCAGGATGCATTCTCCACGTCCGGGGTTTCGATGGCATACAGCTTCAGTTCCTGGTAATGGGTGGTGGTCATCAGCTTGGCACCCTGCCGCTTCAACTGTTCAATGACGGATACTGCCAGAGCAGCGCCCTCCACCGGATCCGTGCCGGATCCCAGCTCATCCAGCAGCACCAGACTCTGGGCATCCGCTGTTTTCAGAATCTCAATCACATGGTTGGTGTGAGCAGAGAAGGTGGACAAATTCTGCTCAATGCTCTGGGCATCCCCAATGTCCACAAGGATATGGGAAAAGACGGACACGCTGCTGCCGTCCCCGGCGGGGATCAGCAGACCGCACATGGCCATGGCGCACAGCAACCCTACGGTTTTCAGGGCAACTGTCTTACCGCCGGTATTGGGACCGGTGATGATGAGCGCCTGATACTCCCTGCCCAGGGTCACGTCAATGGGTACCACCTTGGCAGGATCCAACAGCGGATGCCGCGCCTTTTTCAGCACCACCGCCCCGTCATCCGTCAGCTGGGGCAGGGTGGCTTTCATTTTCGCCGCCAGATTCGCCTTTGCAAAATACAGGTTCAGTTCGGCACACACATGGTAATTTTCGATGAGTACATCCGCATAAGCACCGCATTCTGCGCACAGATTGGTGATGATCCGCTCGATCTCCTCCTGTTCCTGGCTTTCCAGAAGCCGGATATCGTTGTTTGCCTCCACAATGGCAATTGGCTCAATAAAATAGGTTTGCCCAGTGGCGGAAGTATCGTGGATCAGCCCCTGTACATCCCCCCGATGCTCTGCCTTCACCGGCAGTACATATCTGCCGTCCCGGAGGGTCACGATGGACTCCTGCAAGTACTTCTGCATGGATGCGGAACGGATCATTTTATCCAGGGTATCCCGCAGCTTCTGACCGGACTGGGCGATCTTCCGGCGGATGGACGCCAGAGCGGTGCTAGCTCCATCGGCGATCTCCTCCTCCGACAAAATGGAACGCTCCAGCTTGTCCCGCAGTGCCGGATTGGGCGCCAGCCGGGAAAACAGATATGCCAGGGAGGTTTCGCTGTTCTCGCAGTGACAGTACCAGTCATCCAGGCTCTGGATCTGGTTCAACAGCCGTGCAACGCTCAACAGTTCCCGTAAAGAGATACGGGAGCCGGATTTTGCCCGGAGCAATGGGGCGCACACATCCTCCATCTGGTAGAAAGGAGGAGTGCCGTACTGAATGGACAGCTGCAACGCATCCTCGGTCATGCCCAACAGCTGCTGTACCCTTGCCGGATCGGCACTTGGTTCGATTTCCAGAGCCATCTGCCGGGTGCAGCTATTGGAGGTTTCCTCCGCCAGCCGCTCCAGAACCTTATGTAGCTCCAGGGTTTGAAAATAGTGATTCATGGTAAATTCTCCAGAGATTTGTAAAAGTCCAGCGTCCGGAACTGCCGTTCCAGATGCAATATCGTATAGCGTTCCGCCAGGACGGACAAGGCAGATGCCGTCCCCTCCCCCAGGCGGAAATGGAACAGCCGGTCAAAATCCGACAGCACAATGTGCCGGACAGCCTGCAGCACAGAGCCGCTCACGGGCATCTGTTCCCGATCCGGAGCAATCTCTCCGGCACAGTGGGCACAGATGAAATTTCCAGCCTGTAAGCGAAAAATCAGCTGCGCTGGTGCATACTCGCCGCACACGTCACAGCATACAATATCCGGCATCATGCCCAACTCTGTCAGAAACCGCAGCTCAAACAGCGCCTTCAGCAGGGGGACAGGCCGGCTGCCCTCCTCCAGGTAATGGAGGGTATTGAGCAGCAGACGCAGAATATCGGATTTTGCATGCTCCGCCCCCACCGCAAAGCCGATCAGCTCCGAAAAATAGGTGGCAAGACTCAGCCGGGTCAGATCCTGTCGCAGGTCGTAGAAAATCCGCTCCACCTGGGCGCTGTTCAGATAATACCGATCCCGGCGGCTGTCCAGACAATACTGCCCATAGGCGTACAGCTGGGATGCGGCACCGTGCCGGCTGGTGATTTTCTTCGCCCCCCGGACGGATACCTCCAGCACCCCCTGGTCTGCGGTGAGCAGATCAATAAACTTGTCCTGTTCCCCCACGCTCCGTTCCCGGATGACGATCCCCGTCACTGTGGTCAGCATGCTTCTTGTCACTCCCTGCCGGGCGGCTCCGGACTGCACGCAGTCCCCGATACCGCAGATAATCCTCTACACTGCCGCTTTTGGCGAATATCTCCCAATTGTCCATACGGATCACTTCCTCTCGGTAACAGTGTATCCGGATGAGCGGCAATTATGGGTTGAAATCCGTACCAGCGGATCAATCCTCCGTCAGACCAAAGGAGCGGATCAGTCCCTCCCGGTTCCGCCAGTCCTCCTTCACCTTCACCCAGCATTGCAGATTTACTTTAATGCGGAAAAAGTCCTCCAGGCTTGTCCGGGCGGCAGATGCCACACGCTTGAGCATAGCGCCCTTTTTCCCGATGACGATACCCTTATGGCTTTCCCGCTCACAGTAGATCACCACGGAGATATCCAGAATATCCTGCTCCTCCCGTTCGGTCATGGATTCCGTCATAACGGCAATGCCGTGAGGCACCTCATCGTCCAGCATCCGCAGCAGTTGCTCCCGGACCATTTCCGCTGCGATCACCTTTTCCGGCTGATCGGTGAACATTTCATCCGGGAAGAAGTGGGGGCTTTCCTTGGCGTGGGACAGGACCTCCTGCTCCACCAGATCCACCCCGTCCTGCTCCGTCACGCTGATGGGAATGATGCTGGCCGGGTCAAACCTGCTCTGGATCCCCACCATCATACCTGCAAGCCGGGTCTTGTCCTCCAGCAGGTCGATCTTGTTGAGGATTACGATCACCGGACGCTTCCTGCGCTTGCAGTCCAGCAGCATTGCCTCCTCCTGGGGGGTCATCTGCCGGGTACAATCCATCATGAACAGCAGCAGATCAATATCCACCACCGATTCAGTGACCGTGTTGAGCATATGCTCACTGAGCTTGTTTTTCGGCTTATGCAGACCCGGCGTATCCATAAACACCAGCTGTGTATCCCCGATGGTCTTGATGCCGGTGATCCGGGTACGGGTGGTCTGGGGCTTGTTGCTGACAGAGGCGATCTTCTCCCCCACCAGGGCATTGAGCAAAGAGGATTTTCCTGCGTTCGTTCTGCCCGCAATGGTTACAAAAGCACTTTTCGGCATAGAATCGTCTTAGTCCTCCGTTACAAAGCTGATATCCCGGGCAATGCCCAGCTTTTCCAGCACGGCTTCTTCCTTCTCCCGCATCTTCCGCTCGTCCAGGGGACTGGTTTCATGATCGTAGCCCAGCAGATGCAGCATGGAATGTACGGTCAGAAAGCCCACCTCACGTTCCAGGGAATGACCGAAATTATGCGCCTGCTTGAAGGCAGTTTCCAGAGAGATCACCACATCCCCAAGCAGTACATAGCCGGTTTCCTGGTTTACATCCGCCTTGCCGTCGGACAGCAGGGGGAAGGAAAGCACGTCCGTCACGCTGTCCTTATTCCGATAGATCTTGTTGAGATTACGGATCTCCTGATTGCTGACAAAGGAAACGCTCACCTCTGCGTCCCGGTCAAAATGCTCCGTAGCCAGCACAGCCTGACAGCAGCGGCGGATCAGCAGACGGATCCCCACCGGCACCTTTACATCCGATTGATTGTTTTTTACATATACCTTGAGCTTAGCCATTTTTGCCTTTTCTCCTTTCATTCTGATATTTCTCGTAGGCAGCGATAATATCCTGCACCAGTTTGTGCCGTACCACATCCCGTTCCTGGAACTGATGAATGGCAATGTCATCCACATTCCGCAGTACCTTCATCGCCTCCACCAATCCGGAACGTTTCGCATCGGGCAGGTCGATCTGGGTGATGTCCCCGGTGATGACCATCTTGCTGGAATTTCCAAGCCGGGTCAGGAACATTTTGATCTGCTCCGGTGTGGTATTCTGGGCTTCATCCAGAATGATGAATGCCTCGTCCAGGGTGCGTCCCCGCATATAGGCAAGAGGGGCAACCTCAATGCTTCCCTTTTCCATGTTCCGCTGTACGCTTTCCGCACCCAGCATTTCATACAGTGCATCGTACAGGGGCCGCAGGTAGGGATCCACCTTATCCTGCATATCCCCCGGCAGAAAGCCCAGCTTTTCACCAGCCTCCACCGCCGGACGGGTCAGCACGATACGGCTGACGGCATGGGCACGGAATGCCTTCACCGCCATTGCCACCGCAAGATAGGTCTTGCCGGTGCCTGCCGGGCCGATGCCCAGTACGATGGTGTTGTCCTGGATGGCTTCCACATACTTTTTCTGTCCCACAGTCCGTGCCCGGACGGGCTTGCCGGATATGGTAACTGCCACCGCATCCGCCGCCAGCTCCTTGAGATCCTGCATGGCACCCTCCGCCACCATGTTGGTCACATAGCGGATGGTCTGCTCCCCCACATTTTCTCCCTGGGGAGTCAGCCGTAGCATGGCTTCAATGGCCTGCGCAGCCCCCTGCGCCGCCTGTTCCTCACCAGTAACCTTGATGACCGTACCCCGGTTCAGCAGCGTTACATGGTACTTTTCCTCGATGGCGTGCCGGGTCTTGTCAAAATCCCCGAAAATCGTCAGGATCTGATCCATGGTATCTACTTGGATGATTTTTTCCGTCATATACTTTTTCCAACGCCCGAAGCGTCTCTCTCTCCTTTCCGCATCCAACAGCAGTCTGTGGACGCAGTTCACGCATCTTAATTCAGTATATCATATTTTTCAGAAATTTTAAAGGAGCATTCAATTATTTTATGAAAATTTCACGGATTGTTCCGATTTCTCCGCATATTACATAGCGAACATCACAATAAATCACCGAATCCTCCTGCCGGAATTCCAGGGTTTTGTCCTGGATCTCATCGGAGCCGTGAAAATTCTGCTCATACTGGGTGCATTTCTCCCGCAGCAGCGCCTCCGCCTCCTGCCGTTCGTATGCGCAGATCCGGTAGCCATAGGGGATGTAGGTGCAATGCAGGATCCCCATGGGAATCTCCCGCCCCAGCATGGAAAACCGGGTCTCACTTTCGGCATACTCATACATGGGCAGCTGCACCTCCCCGAAGTACAGCGGGATCCGCTGACCGAACAGGGACAGCACCCGGCGGCGCACCGGCTCCTCCGGGATCCGCAGTTCCTCCGCCAGGGGCTGGGCAAAGGTCATGGTTTCCTGATACACCCCGGTCACAGAGCCGGAGGCGTGGAAGTAGCTGACTGCCCCCGTTTCCTCCTCCAGTACGCCGCTGATGAGCACATCCCCAGCCTTCACCCCATCCCCCACCTGCCGCAGCACCATGCCGCAGGCAGGCATAATGGACTGAATGCAGGCATCCCGGGTGGCAACATAATTGCAGGGCACCCGGTCATGCAGCATGCCGGGCTGGGGGGTGGCTTCCGCCACATCCACCACAACTCTCCCCCCGGTGTGCCGGATGCCTGCCCAGCGAAGCTCCGGAATGGCAAGCCGCAGCTTTGTTTCGCACATGCGGAAATCGATGCCCGGGATCCATGCCCCCTGGTCGATGCCGATCTCCTCCAGCACCCGACGAATCTGTGCCTCCGGCACGGCTGCATTTCCCGTCACTTCCACCTTTACGATGAGATTGGACACCCAGAAAAACACCAGCAGGATCCCCAGAACTCCAAGCACTGCCCCATACCGGAACTTGATCCGGTAAAAGGAAAACCGCAGCCCCCGCCGTTCCGTCACCGTCAGCTGCACCTTGTGTTCCTGCGCCAGGAGTCGGGCTTTTTTCAGATGTCCCGCAGGCAGGGCCGCAGAAAACGCCCCCTCCCGGCAGCGCTGATCTGCACAGATCACCCCATTCTCCCGGAGCCCCTGCATGAATCCGGACAGGTTCGCCCCCTCCACCCGGATGGATACCCTTGCCCCCAGCATTTCAGGCACCCACCGGAGTCAGCTCCACGTTCCGGATCTCCCCGCTGACCCGGACGCCTCCGGCATTCAGATCCGTAACCGTCAGTCCCTGCCCCCAGATCTGTATGGACAGTCTTCCCGTCCGAAGCCGCACCAGCACATCATTCAACTCCAGGATCCGGCGGCAGTTTTCCACCAGTACATCCCGGTTCTCCACAATGTGCAGCGTGGTGCTCAGGCTGCAAAAGTCCATGGCTCGTTCCAACCCTCGTTTGCCCATGCTCATCACCTCAGGCAAGTATATGTCCCCGGGGACATAAAAATGCCCTGCCAGCCATAGGCTGTACCAGTGGGAAAATCCCCGGAAAGGAGGGGCTTATGCGACAATCCACACACAATCTTTGCTTGCTGACGGGACTGTGCATTGCCGGCTGGGCACTGCTGCGGCATGGAGCAGCGGCGGCAGAAGCCATCCGGACGGGCATGCAGGTCTGCATGCTCCAGATCATACCCTCCCTGTACGGATTCCTGATCCTCACAGGCGTGCTGTTGCGGATGGGGCTGCACCAAAAGCTGGGGCGGCTGTTCCGTCCCATTGCGCGGCATGTGCTGCACATGACCGAAGGGGAATTTGCCGTGTTTTTGTGCAGTCAGCTGGCAGGGTATCCGGTGGGAGTGCAGATGCTGACGGATCTGGTGGGGCAGGGAGAAATTCCGCTCCGCCGTGCCGCCCGGCTTGCCGGGGTCTGCTTTGGCAGCGGCCCTGCCTTTGTGCTGTCCCTGGTGGGGACGGCTCTGTATCCCAACACGCCGGCAGGCAGTCTGCTGTTTCTGAGCGGCATGCTGGCAAACCTGATCCTGGCAATCCTGTTTCGCCCGGAAAAACCGGACGCAGCGGCTGTCCCGACAATGCCGGTGCTGCCGTTCAGTCTGGCTGTCGTCAGTGCCACCCGTGCTGCTGCATCCGGTCTGTGCAGCATGTGCGGCATGATCCTGCTGTTCCGGCTGCTGCTGGCTCCCCTGCCCGGTCTGCTGCCGGATGTGCTGTCCGCTGACGTAAAAGCCGGGATCCTGAGCCTTCTGGAGATCTCCTGTATCACCCGGATGCCTGTCATGCAGCTGAGCCTGCTGCCGGTAGTATGCGGTCTGCTGAGCTTTGGAGGGATCTGCGTGTTCATGCAGCTGCTGGCATCCGGAGGAAACTGGATGCACAAAGCAGAATTTCTTGCCATGCGCCTGCTGGCAGCGTTGCTTTCTGCCGGGCTGTGCAGATTGGCAGCACCCTTCTGGATGCGGAATGTGGCAGTTTCCGCCTTTGCCGGAACCATGCGCATGACACAAAGTGCCACACCTTTGCTGCCGATTCTGCTGGTTCTGATGACGTTTATGATTCTTTCGCAAAAAAAGCTGGACAATTCCACGAAAGCATGCTATAATAATATGTAGATTCAGACAACACCGCACAAGGCGCATCCAAGGCTTTGTGCGGTGTCGCCTAAACGAACGAATCAGTTTTGTATGAGGTGATTAAAATGGGTCTGTTTGATATTTTTCAAAGAGGCGGCAAATATTTCGACAAAGACATTCCACCCCACTGTGAATACTGCGATTTCGGCAAGCGTGCCAAGGATGGCAACAAGGTTCTGTGCGACAAGCGAGGGTTGGTAGACGCTGATTTTTCCTGTGCTAAATTCGTTTATTCTCCCCTGAAGCGGATTCCCGTCAAGCAGTTGAACCGGGTTGGCTTCCTGGATGAGGATGATGAATTCAACGATGATGACGAGCAGGAAGAGCCCCAAAAGCAGCCTGATGTCAGACAGGCACCTCCGCCCCTTCAGGCAGCAGATGCTGCTCCGGCACCTGTAACGTCCACGCCAAAGCCTGTAGCACCTTCACCAACACCGGAGGCAAAGTCTGTGCAGAATGCTACACCCGTCCCGGAAGAAGCACCTGCATCAGACACACCTAAGCAGGAAGCAGCCCCGGCGGATGCTGCGGCAGACGCTGCTGCACTGGAAGCAGAAAAGGCAATGGAGGCCGCATTCCAGGCTATGAACCAACCCAAAAAGTCTTAAGGCAACACCGCACAAAGAATGTGTGGTAGATGTGCCAACAGATTTTTCGTCAGATTGCATAGAAACGACGCAGGAATACTGGCGTATTGCAAGGAGTTTCTGTGTGATATGACGGAAAATTCGTCAGCAGATGCTGCGCATAGCCGACAGGCGAGCTTTGTGCGGTGTTGCCTTAACCCAGGGCTGGCGGCAGGGCATACAGGACAATGAACTCCGCCAGCCGGTACAATTCCCCATGGGACAAACCCGACAGCCCCTTCCCCGGTATCCAATCCTGCGCCAACGCATACAGCAGCGCTCCGGCGGCTGCCGGTTCCGGCACAGGCTGATCCACCGGCACCACTGCGGTACTGCGGCCATTGGTCAGCCGAACACCCTGACCGGACAGATAGCAAAGCAGCTTACAGTTGCCCTCCAGCAGCAGGCGATGGGCTCCGGCGGCATCCGGGCACCCGGTCAGCAGCGCCAGACTCTCCTGCCCGACGGTGATAAGATCCGCAAAGGGCAGAAAGCTGCGCATGGCAGCCTGCCACGCTGCAGAGCTATCCCACAGTGCCGGGTGATAACAGGGGGCAAAGCTGATGCATCCCCCCTGCTGCCGGATGGTGCGGATGGCACGCTGATGGGCAAACCGGCAGGGTTCCTCCCCCAGATCCATGGAGGAAACATGCAGAATGCAGCTTTCCCCCAGCCGTTCCTCCCGGAGCGCCGCCGCCGAAAGCATCCGATCTGCGCCCGGTGCCGGGTAATATGCCTGCATCCCCTCCCGGACAAAGCAGAGGGTGGTTGCCGCCCTGCCGGTATGCTGCATCTGGTCGGTATCCACCCCATGCCGGGTAAGCCATTCCAGAATCCGGTCTCCGAAGGGATCCTCTCCGATGCACGCCAGCAGGCTGCACCTGCCCCCCAGCCGGGCAATGGTACATGCGGTCTCCAGCCCGGTGCCGCCGCAGGTGACCTGGAACTGTTCCGCCTGTTCCAGCGGCTGCCCGGTGTACAGCCGGAGCAGCGCCTCCCCCATTACCGTAATTTTCTCCATACAGCAAGCCCCCTTTGCGATCACACTGCTTAGTATGCCGCAAAGGGGGATTCTCATGCAAGGGTCTTGGGGGCGGGATTCCGGTACACCCGGAACTGAAATTCACCGTTGGTATCCGGCACCGGCTCCTCCGACTCCAGCATCCAGCCCAGCGCTGGTAAAGGCGTGGGAAAGGTGCAGTCCGCCGGGTAGATTCGCTCCGTATAGGTCATATGGGCGCAGGTGCAGTAGGGCAGCAAAAGCCGGTAGATCTCTGCCCCTCCGATGACCCATACAGGCCGGTTCTCCATGCTTCTGAGCATGCCGGGCAGCAAGGACAGCTCCCGGCAGAGGACAATATCCGGACGGGGCTGCATGCACCGACTGAGCACCAGATTCACCCGTCCCTCCAGTGGATGGGGCAGGGTTTCAAAGGTTTTCCGCCCCATGACAACCACGCCTCCGTAGGTCAGCCGTCGGAAGTGATGCAGATCCTGCGGCAGATGATAGGCGGTACGGCTGCCAAGCCCGATGTGCCATGCACCGTCCACTGCGGCAATCAGGTTCATACCGGCTCCGGATTGTCCGCCAGCAGCTGTGCCACCGTCCGGTGCAGGACGGGATGCATCCAGTAGGGCGCCAGTTCACTGAGGGGCTTGAGTACGAAAAAGCGGTTTGCCGCCTCCGGATGGGGCACCTGGAGCCGGGCATCGGAAATGATCCGGTCGTCATAGAAGATCAGATCCAGATCCAGCGTGCGGGGACCCCAGTGGATCACCCGTTCCCGATGCCGGGACTGCTCGATGCGCTGCAAGTTGTCCAGCAATTCGTGGGGGGTATACAGGGTGTCCAGCACCATTGCCCCGTTGAGGAAATCCGGCTGCTCCGTGTATCCCACGGGTCTGGTGACCAGATAATCAGACATCCGGCAGCTTCGGCACATGGGATCCGACTGCAACGCCCGGACTGCCGCATCCAGATGGGCACGGCTGTCCCCCAGATTGGAGCCCATAGACAGGGCGGCACGATGCCAGCTACGGCTGATCTGTACGCTGACGGATTCCACCGGCAGATGCACCGGTGCCCAGGGCTTTGCAAGCTCCAGATCCACCCGGCGCACAAGGGGGTATTCCCGGAGGATCCCCTGTGCCAGATGCTCCGCCGCCGCCTCGATCAACTGAAAGGTCTGCTGCATCTGCTGACAGATAAAGCTGCACACCTGCGCATAGTTCACCGTCCGGGTCAGATCGTCCTGCATGCCGGCGGCACGGGTGTCCAGATACAGCTCCGCCGAGATCAGAAACTTCTGTCCCAGCACACGCTCCTCCGGCAGAACGCCATGATTGGCAAACACCGTAAGATTTTGAATCCGGATTTTATCCATCCTGCCGTTCCTTTCCCAGAATGGCTTCGGTCATATCCACTGCCCGGCGATTTGCCAGCACGTCATGCACCCGGACAAACTGGCAGCCGGTCATAACCGCCACCACTGTTGTGGCAAGAGTTCCCTCCAGCCGCTGATCCACCGGAACATCCAGCGTCAGTCCGATCACGGATTTCCGGGAGGTGCCCAACAGCACCGGATACCCCAGCGCAGCGATCTCGCTGCCCCGCCGGATGATCTCCAGGTTCTGCTCCCGGCTTTTTGCAAAGCCCACGCCTCCGTCCAGCAGGATCCGGTCGTCCGGGATTCCTGCGGCTTTTGCAAGGGCGATGCTCCGGCGCAGATCCGACAGTACATCCTCAAAGAAGCTGTCGTACACCGGCTCCTTCCGGTTATGCATCAGACAGCAGGCAGCCCCGGCCTGTGCCACAACCTCTGCCATGCCCGGCTCTGCCTGAAAGCCCCAGATGTCGTTGATCATATCCGCACCTGCCTGCAATGCGGCAGCAGCCACCGCCGGCTTGTAGGTGTCCGCCGACACGGGAATATCCAGCCGTGCCCGGATGGCTTCGATCACCGGCGTGATCCGGCTGATCTCCTCCTCATCGGAAATCCGGGTGTAGCCGGGACGGTTGGATTCTCCCCCCACGTCCAGAATATCCGCACCCTCCCGGAGCATCTGCTCTGCATGGTACAGGGCAGCGTCCAGCCCGGTATACCGTCCCCCATCGGAGAAGGAATCCGGCGTGACGTTCAGAATGCCCATTATATATGTATGATTCCCGTAAACACGGTTTCCGATTCTGGTTTTCATAGCCGCTCCTAGTACTTGATTTTCTGGTTTTTCTGGGAGGACTTCCAGTTGCATTCTGCTTCAGCCTCACACCGGAAACAGGGACGGGAACGCTTGTCCGCCTCGAACAAAAGATCTCCCAGCTCTGAGGTGGCTCTCCCCTTCCGATGCTCCAGGATCGCCTGACCGATCTGGCTGATCCAGGTCTCCGGGCAATCGCACTCCCGCAGGATCCGCTTTGCCAGCCGGGTGCCCGCCTTTTCGTGGGGGGTTTCCTGCTCCAGCTCCACATATCTGCCGCAGTCGTGCAGCAATCCGGCAGCATACACCAGGTCACGCTCCAGACCGTAGCCCCGCTCCAGGTTTATAATGTAAGCGATCCGGGCAACGTCCATCAGATGCTCCCAGCCATGCTTACAGAATTGCCGGTTTTCTTCATATTTGCTGTTCTTTTCCACGCATTGCAGGAACAGCTCATTTGCTGCAATGCGGTTGGTAACGGTCATCGTACCAGGCTGAAAAATTCCCGTTTCAGCTCCGGGTCCTTTGCGAATGCGCCGCGACTGCAATACGTCAGCGTTCTTGTGCCGGGCTTTTTGATGCCCCGCATGGTCATACATGTGTGTTCTGCGTCCACTGCTACCATTGCTCCTTTCGGGTGAAGCTCCGCCATCAGTGCGTCTGCGATCTGGGCAGTCATCTGCTCCTGGATCTGCAAACGCCGTGCGAATACTTCTACTGTCCTTGCCAATTTACTGATTCCCACTACCCTGCCGTCCGGAATATAGGCGATGTGTACCTTTCCGAAAAATGGCAGAAGGTGATGCTCACAGGTGGAATAAAACGTGATATCCTTTTCCAGAACCATTTCGCTGTCCGGGCTGGCAAAGGTGGTGGAAAGATGGGTGGATGCACTGTCTGCATATCCGGCAAACAGCTCTGCATACATTCTTGCCACCCGGTCAGGCGTATCCCGAAGCCCTTCCCGCTCCGGATCCTCACCGATGCCCTCCAGCAGCAGGCGCACCCCCTGCCTGATCTTTTCTGCGTCCATAAACAGACTCCTCACTTCACTTTGTTGATCTCCGCCGCAACCTCTGCCAGAAAAGACAGGGATCCGCACACTGCAATCACTGCATCCGAATGCCGGGCGGCTTCCCGGATTCCCTGAACGGGATCCGGCTCCACCCGGACTCTGGAAAAGTATGCTTCCGCCGCTGCTCCAAGCTGTCGGGCATCCAGTCCCCTTGCACCCGGTGCCGTTACCGCATACAGCCCGGAAGCGGTGCGGCTGAGCCGCTGCAGCATCCGGTCATATGCCTTGTCCCGGAATACGCCCATCACAGCCAGAATCTCCCTGCCCGGGAACATTTGTTCCAGCCCGGTGCAGAAAGCATCCATGCCATGTGGGTTATGCGCCCCGTCCAGCACGAATACCGGCGCTTCTCCCAGCAGTTGAAATCTGCCCGGATGCCGTGCCGCTGCAAAGCCTCTGCGAATGTCCCCGTCGGAAATGGGCAGCCCCGCCTTTGCAAGCTGTCTGCATGCTTCCAGCGCCACCGCAGCGTTGCCGCACTGATACGCTCCATGCAGACCCAGCAGATAGGGCTCCCCTTCTTCAGGCTTCAGCAGCATGCCCTTTGGAGTATCCTCCAGCATGGTCAATGCCCCCTCCGGCACGGGAATGCAGCGGCTGCCCGCAGCGGCGCATGCATCCTCCAGCACAGACAGCACAGCCGGAGTCTGGGGAGCGGTCACCAAAGGACAGCCGGGTGTGACGATGCCTGCCTTGTGCCGGGCAATCTCCTCCGGCGTATCCCCAAGAAACCGGGTATGATCCACTGCGATGGGGGTAATCACCGCCAGAAGCCGGTTTTCCGCCACATTCACGGCATCCAGGTCTCCGCCCATGCCGCATTCCAGCACTGCCAGACCACAGCCCTGCTGTGCAAACAGGGCAAAGGCAGCAGCCGTTTCCAGTTCAAAGCCGGTAGGGTAGATCCCATCCCGGGCAAGGGCTTCCGCACCCTGCCGCACCAGCGTGCATGCCTGTGCAAACTGCTCCGCCGTACAGCAGGAGGTGCCCAGCTTATACTGTTCCAGCAATTGAAACACCGCCGGAGAGGTATACGTCCCGGCGGAACAACCAGCTGCCTCCAGCACGGCGGACAGCATGGCGCACACGGAGCCTTTTCCGTTGGTACCTGCCACCACAATGGATTGCAGCCCCTTCTGGGGATTCCCCATCCGGGCAAGCAGCGCCTGCATGGTGTCCAGTCCTGGTCGGATGCCCCGATCCCGCTGTCCGTGAAGCCATTGCATTGATTCCAGAAAATCCATAGTCCTTGATCACGATTCTTTCCCTGCGCCCATGCGCATACTGCTCATTGTATTTTATCACAAAACAGGCAGAATGTCAAATGCACTCTGCCTGTTTTCAGCGAATCGCCGGATATTACTTTCTGCCGCAGCCCTTGTCAAATGCCGGATTGCAGGCGTAGAAGTTCTTTGCGTTCAGCTTATCCTGTGTGATGCGCAGCGCTTCCCCGTTCCGTACAGGGAAACTACAGCCGCCAGCATATTGTGATCTGCTCCGGATCTGCCTCCACCCGGCGGATCAGCACTCCTGCCGCCCGTCGCCGATCCGCCGGCGACAGGCTGCGCCACAGCTCCGCATCCGGCAGAATACCCTGCCCGGATGCTTTTGCGGTTTGTTCTGCCAGCTGCCCTTCCAGCTGTGCCCGGCGCAGGTGCAGTCCGGTCACCCGGTTGTTGATGTAGGAAAACAGTGCTGCATCCGCCTGAGGCAGCTTCTCCAGCAGAGCTGCCAGCTCCTGCTCCGTTTCGGTCAGCGCATGCTCCAGACCCGTCAGCGCCGGATCCGGCAAAGTCTCCCCATACAGAGTCCCCAATCCATTCAGCCGATCCAGCACCAGCTGCTCCACTGCCTGCTCCAGTGCCCCCGCCTCCAGTGTGCCGATGCCGGAGCATACCCCCTTGTGCAGACGCCGGGCACAGTACAGATACCTGCCCCTGCTGCCCTGCTTTGCGGTCAGTCCGCTGCCGCATGCACCACAGTACAGCAGTCCGGACAGCCAGGAGCCATCCCCGTGCCGGGCAGTCGGAGCCTTCGTGTTCTTTTGCTGACAGGCAAGCCACAGATCCGCCGGGATCAGTCCCCGATGAGGCGCCAGTACGATCCGCCGGTTTCGCAGACAGCCTCCGTCTCCGGACGCCTCCCGATTTTTGTAGCAGTAGCAGCCATTCTCCCCGATATAATCCGACTGGGGATTCACCAGCTGAGCTCCCCTGGCAGCAAAAAAGGCATACACCTGCCTGTCCGCCTGCACATACACCGGATTGCGCAGCACCTCCCGGATCCGGGCACGTTCCCAGTCCCTGCCCCGCTTTTGCATGCCCTCTGCCCGGAGCCGGGCTGCCACCTCCCCCAGCGATACCGCCGGATCCGCATACAGCCGATAGATCAGGGAAAGCTGCGCTGCCTCCTCCGGCTCCGGTACATATACAGAGGTATGGACACCTCCAAGCACCGCCGGGATCCGCCGGAAGCCAAAGGGCACGGGTCCCCCCATGTACAGCCCCCGGTCACTGCGAGCGGCATAGGCGTCCGCCACCCGTTTCTGAATGGTCTCCCGCTCCAGCTGGGCGAACACGATGCAGATATTGAGCATGGCTCTGCCCATCGGGGAACCGGTATCGAATTTCTCGGTGGCGGAAATGAACTGCACTCCCTGCTGCTCGAACTGCTGCATCATCCGGGCAAAATCCAGCACCGACCGACTGATCCGATCCAGCTTGTAAACGATCACTGTGCGGATCTGTCCTGCCGCCACTGCCGCCATCATTTCCCCGAAGGCAGGGCGCTCCGTATTCTTGCCGCTGTAGCCACGATCCGCAAAGCACCGGCAGGGCGCCCCCCGTGCCTCATACCGGCACAGCTCCAGCTGCTGACTGATGGAAATGCTGTCCGGTTTGTCCACTGATTGCCGGGCATACAGCGCAATCATGCGTCCTTCTCCCGGCGGCAGTAGGGGGCAAAGATCCCGTACAGCTCCCGGCGCAGCTGCCGGGTTTCCCCTGCGCCCGTTCTGTCATGCTCCGGCTCTGCCTGCCGGATCCGTCTCCCACGCAGATCCGGATGCCGGATAAACAAATAATGTTCCTGCTGTGCTTGCTTCACTGTACATCATCTCCCGGTGCATTCTATGCCGCCGGTACCTGTACACATACAGCCGGATATTGCCGGATCCCGGCGAAAAGCAGAGAAATTTAGGATTATGCTTGACCTGCTTCTGATTACATGGTATAATTATTTGCAGTATAGTTTTTCGATGCTCTGAATTTTGATGCCCGGTGAAAGGGACATCAGCTCCGGATCTGCTGCCTGTTTTCCGCAGCAGTGGGCTGTTGATACGCACAGACAGCCGCCCGGACGATATCACACATATTAAGGGTTACGCTGCACAGGCGCTGTGCGGTGTCGCCTAAAATTTAAGGGAGAACTGGTATGAAAGGCATCATTCTGGCCGGAGGATCCGGCACAAGACTTTATCCGCTGACAAAGGTAACCTCCAAGCAGCTTTTGCCGGTATATGACAAGCCCATGATCTTCTACCCCATGTCGGTTCTGATGAATGCAGGGATCCGGGATATTCTGATCATTTCCACCCCCCATGACCTGCCCCGCTTCCGGGAGCTTCTGGGGGACGGCAATCAGTTCGGTATTCACCTGTCCTATCAGGTACAGCCCTCGCCGGACGGGCTGGCGCAGGCTTTCATTCTCGGAGAGGAATTTATCGGGGATGACTGCGCCGCAATGGTTCTGGGAGACAATATTTTTGCCGGACACGGGCTGAAAAAACGCCTGCGGCAGGCGGTGGAACGGGCAGAACAGCAGAATCTCGCCACTGTTTTCGGCTATTATGTAGACGATCCGGAGCGGTTCGGCATCGTGGAATTTGACAAGGATGGCAAAGCCGTTTCCATCGAGGAAAAGCCGGCGCACCCCAAGTCCAACTACTGCGTTACCGGATTGTATTTTTACGACCGGCGGGTTGTGGAATATGCAAAAAGCCTGAAGCCCTCCGCACGGGGAGAGCTGGAGATCACGGATCTGAACCGGATCTATCTGAACGAAGGCGCACTGAGCGTGGAGCTGCTGGGACAGGGCTTCACCTGGCTGGATACCGGCACCCATGAAAGCCTGGTGGAGGCCTCCAACTTTGTCAAGACCATCGAGGATCACCAGCACAGAAAGATCGCCTGCCTGGAGGAAATCGCATATCTGAACGGCTGGATCACCAGAGAACAGGTGCTCCAGGCCTATGAAATTCTCAAGAAAAACCAGTACGGACAATATCTGATGGACGTACTGAACGGAAAATATCTGGACACTCTGCACTGATTTAGGAGGATACGCATGACCATTATCGTAACCGGAGGAGCCGGATTCATCGGTTCCAATTTTGTGTATTTGCAGCTGAAGGAGCATCCGGAGGACAGGATCATCTGCCTGGACAAGCTCACCTATGCCGGTAATCTTTCCACCCTGCAGGAGGCGATGGAGCACCCCAACTTCCGTTTTGTCAAGGCTGACATTGCGGACAGAGCCGCTGTAGAGCAGCTGTTCGAGCAGGAGCATCCGGACATTGTGGTAAATTTTGCCGCAGAGTCCCATGTAGACCGCTCCATTGAAAATCCCGGCATCTTCCTCCAGACCAATATCATGGGCACACAGGTGCTGATGGATGCCTGCCGCAAGTACGGGATTCAGCGCTACCACCAGGTTTCTACGGACGAAGTGTACGGCGATCTGCCGCTGGATCGTCCCGACCTGTTTTTTACAGAAGACACACCGATACACACAAGCAGTCCCTACAGTTCCTCAAAAGCCGGAGCAGATCTGCTTGTTTTGGCATATTACCGCACCTTTGGCCTGCCGGTATCCATCACCAGATGCTCCAACAACTACGGCCCCTACCACTTCCCGGAAAAGCTGATCCCGCTGATGATCAGCCGGGCGCTGGCGGACGAGGCACTGCCGGTTTACGGCAAGGGAGAAAACGTCCGGGACTGGCTGTATGTGGAGGATCACTGCAAGGCCATCGACCTGGTGATGCGCAAGGGCAGAGCCGGCGAGGTCTACAACGTAGGCGGCCACAACGAGCGGACAAATCTGGAGGTTGTCAAGACCATCCTCAAGGAGCTGGGCAAGCCGGAAAGCCTGATTACCTTTGTCACGGATCGTCCGGGACACGACATGCGCTATGCCATCGATCCCACCAAGATCCACAGTGAGCTGGGCTGGCTGCCGGAAACAAAGTTTGAAGACGGCATCCGGCAGACCATTCAATGGTACCTGGACAACAAGAAATGGTGGCAGGATATTATTTCCGGTGAGTACCAGAACTACTTCGATCAGTACTACCGGCAAAAAGGAAGAGTCGACCAGTAAGGGAGATTTTTATGAAACCATATAAAATCGGCTACACACAGGGTGTGTATGATATGTTCCATATCGGGCATCTGAACCTGATCAACCAGGCTAAGGCTCTGTGCGATTATCTGATCGTTGGGGTCAACTCTGACCAGCTGGTGGAACGTTATAAGAACAAGACGCCGGTCATCTGTCAGGAGGATCGGCGCACCATTGTGGAAAATATCAAGGCAGTGGATCAGGCGGTGATCGCAGATACGCTGGACAAAACAGAAATGCTGCAGGCGCTGGGCTTCAACGCTGTGTTCATCGGAGACGACTGGAAGGGCAATGCCCGCTGGATCCGTACCGAAGAGGAGCTGCGCCGGTTTGGCGTGGATGTGGTATACCTGGCGCATACGCCGGATATCTCCTCCACTGCCCTGCGCAAAGCAACAGAACAAACAGGCAGCACAGCCTGCGTGGAGGAAACATGAAAGCACTGGTTACGGGCGTGAAGGGACAGCTGGGATTTGACGTGGTCAATGAGCTGAAAAACAGAGGACTTGATGCAGTGGGCGTGGATATCGAAGAAATGGATATCACCGACCCGGAAAGCGTCAGCCGGGTCATCGGCGAAGCTGCGCCGGATGTGGTGATCCACTGTGCAGCATGGACAGCAGTGGATGCCGCTGAGGATCCGGAAAACATTGCAAAGGTTCGTGCAGTCAACGTCGGCGGAACCCGGAACATTGCACAGGTGTGCAAAAAGCTGGACTGCAAAATGATGTACATCTCAACGGACTATGTGTTCAACGGACAGGGCACCCAGCCCTGGCAGCCGGACTGCAGGGACTATGCGCCGCTGAATGTATACGGACAGACCAAGCTGGAGGGCGAGCTTGCTGTGGCGGATACCCTTGAGAAATACTTCATTGTGCGGATCGCATGGGTATTCGGCAAAAACGGCAGCAACTTTATCAAAACCATGCTCAACGTAGGCAAAAAGCATGACACCGTCCGTGTGGTCAGCGACCAGATCGGTACGCCTACCTATACACTGGATCTGGCACGGCTGCTGGTGGATATGGCGGAATCGGAGAAATACGGCTATTACCATGCCACCAACGAAGGGGGCTATATCAGCTGGTATGACTTTACCTGCGAGATCTACAAACAGGCTGGCTATGCCACAAGAGTGGTGCCGGTCACCACTGCGGAATACGGTCTTTCCAAAGCGGCACGGCCCTTCAACAGCCGTCTGGACAAATCCAAACTGGCAGAAAACGGGTTTCAACCCCTTCCTGCATGGCAGGACGCACTGCAACGATATTTGAAGGAGATTGATTTTTAATGGGACAGATCAAGGTCGATCAGCATGTAGGCGGCATCCAGGGACTATGCATCATCCAGCCCGCCGTGCATGGGGACAGCAGGGGCTATTTTATGGAAACCTATAACCAGAACGATATGCAGGAAGCCGGACTGGACATTGCCTTTGTACAGGATAACCAGTCCTGCTCCACAAAGGGTGTTCTGCGGGGGCTGCACTTTCAGAAGCAGTTCCCCCAGACCAAGCTGGTACGGGTCATCAGAGGCAGCGTGTTTGACGTTGCCGTAGACCTGCGGAGCAATTCAGCAACCTACGGCAAGTGGTTCGGCGTAGAGCTGACCGCCGAGAACAAGAAGCAGTTCCTGATTCCAAAGGGCTTTGCACACGGCTTCCTGGTGCGCAGCGAGATCGCCGAGTTCTGCTATAAATGCGACGACTTCTATCACCCCGGGGATGAGGGCGGCCTTGCCTGGAATGACCCGGCTATCGGCATCGACTGGGGCGTAACCGGCACATATCCCGGCTCCGCCTCCGGCAGCGGCTATACCCTGCCGGACGGTACCGGACTGATGCTCAGCGAAAAGGATCAGCTGTGGCTGGGCATTCAGGATACGTTCAAGTTTAACTAAATTAAAGAGTGGCAGGAAACATGCAGAATATATTTATTGTTGGTTCAAAAGGCATTCCCGGTTCTTACGGGGGATATGAAACATTTGTGGATAAGCTGACAGAGTATCACCAGGATCAGCCGGAGATCAAATATCACGTGGCATGCGCAGTGGACGAGGCAGAAAAGGTGGGGGAATTCACCTATCACAACGCCCATTGCTTCAATGTGCTCCGCAAGCCCATCGGCCCCGCACAGGCTATTTTTTATGACACGGATGCGCTGAAATACTGTGTTGCATACATAAAGCAGCACCACATTTCCAACCCCATTGTATACGTTCTGGCGTGCCGCATCGGTCCGTTCTTCAACAAATACGTCAAGCAGATCCATCAGCTTGGCGGCAAGGTATATGTGAACCCGGACGGGCACGAATGGATGCGGGCAAAGTGGCCGGCACCGGTCAGAAAGTACTGGAAGATCTCGGAGCAGCTGATGGTCAAGCATGCGGATCTGCTGGTATGCGACAGCAAGAACATCGAAAAATACATCCGCACATCCTACGAAAGCTACAAGCCGCAGACCACATTCATCGCCTATGGGGCAGAAACCAGAAAGAGCACCCTGACGGATGCAGATCCGGCACTGACGGACTGGTATCGTTCCAAAGGGCTGGCGCCGGGCGAATATTACCTGGTGGTAGGTCGTTTTGTGCCCGAAAACAACTATGAGACCATGATCCGGGAATTTATGAAGAGCCACACCAAGAAGCATTTTGCGCTGATTACCAATGTGTCCGACAAGTTCCTGGAGGATCTGAAACGCAAAACCGGCTTTGACAGGGATCCGAGAATCAAATTCGTTGGCACCGTTTACAACACCGAGCTGCTGATGAAGATCCGGGAAAACGCCTATGGCTATTTTCACGGTCACGAGGTTGGCGGAACGAATCCCAGTCTGCTGGAGGCGCTGGGCAGCACCCGGCTGAATCTTCTGCTGGACGTGGGCTTTAATAAGGAAGTGGCGGAGGATTCCGCCCTGTACTGGAACAAATCTGACGGTGATCTGGCCCGGCTGATCGATCAGGCTGACCAGATGCTGCCGGAGGAGATTGACCGATACGATCAACTGTCCACTGACCGGATCCGGCAGGCTTACAGCTGGGATTATATCTGCGGACGGTATATGGATCTATTTTTAAATAATTGCAGTGAGATGTAAATGAGTAAAAGAGGATTTTTAAACAGGATGTTCTCCAGGCTGGTTTCCAAGCTGAAAAAAAGAGAATATCTGATCGATGAAACCATACAGGGCACGGAGCTGATCGGCATTGTATGGGAACGCTTCTGCATGCTGATACGGGGGCTTTTTAAAAAATGCTTCTTCAGAAGTGCGGGAAAGGTCTTTTTCTGCGGCAGGCACTGCGTGCTGAAAAGCAAAGGGAAAATCAGCGTAGGCAGCGGCGTGACCATTCATCAGGGCTGCCGCATCAACGCCCTTTCCAAGCAGGGCATCCGCATGGGAGACAACGTAAATATCGGGCCGGAATGCATCCTGGAATGCAGCGGAGTCATCACTGAACTGGGAGAAGGCATCGTAATCGAGGACAACGTAGGGATCTCTGCCCGCACCTTTATCGGCGCAAGAGCTGATGTGTTCATCGGTCACGACACCATCATCGGTCCCTATTGCAGCATCCATGCGGAGAACCACGTATTCAGTGACCCGGATACACCCATCCGGATGCAGCCCTGTTCCAGAAAGGGCGTACACATCGGTCCGGACTGCTGGATCGGCGCAAAGGCAACCATTCTGGACGGTGTTACCATCGGTCAGGGCTGTGTGATCGCAGCAGGGGCGGTTGTCACCAAATCCCTGCCGGACTATGCGGTTGCAGCAGGCGTGCCTGCCAGGATCATCAAGTACCGCAACGCATAATTCACTTGGGGAGAATAGAATCATGAAGGATTTTTTCAAACTGCTCATTTTCTGGGCATGCCGGGCTTTTTTCAGTTTATTCAGCATCTTTCCCATCCGGAAAAACCGGGTCACATTTGTAAGCTATAAGGGTGCGCAGTATTCCTGCAATCCCAAAGCCGTTTCCGAATACCTTCTGACCCACTGCAAGGATCAGTTTGAGGTGGTATGGGGTCTGGATGACCCGGCAACCTATGACGGGATCCGGGACGAACGGGTTACTGTCGTAAAGCATGGCACCCTGAAATTCTACAAGCTACTGTGTACCTCCCGGTTTATCATCACCAACGTGGACTACCTTTCCTACATCCGATTCCGGAAGGAACAGTACATCATCCAGACCTGGCACGGAGGCGGATCCTACAAAAAGGTGGGCGCCCAGACCAAGAACATCAACTACTTCACCGCAAAGCGCCGTTCCTATTTCAACGCAAGAACGGATGCCTTCATTTCCAGCTCTGCCATTTTTACCAGAGATACCATTCAGGGCTCTTTTCACTTTCAGGGTCAGATCCTGGATTACGGCATGCCGAGAAATGACCTGCTTTTTACAAAGGATCCCGAAAAGGCTGCGCAAATCAAAAAGCGGCTGGGACTTTCGGAGGAGCAGCATATCCTGCTGTATGCTCCCACCTATCGGCAGATCATCAAGTACACGGACTATGAGCTGGACGAATCCCGGCTGAAAACCGCCCTGCAGAACCGATTCGGCGGAGAGTGGGTCATTCTGTACCGGCTTCATCCCATGCTGAAGGATACCTTTGACGCTGCAAGCCATGATGTGATGGATGTATCCCACTACAACGACATGCAGGAGCTGCTGTTTGTATCGGACATTCTCATTACCGATTACTCCTCCTCCATGTGGGATTTTTCCCTGACGCACCGTCCCTGCTTCCTGTTTGCAACAGATCTGCGCTCCTATCAGAACGAGCGTGACTTTTACACCGATATCCACAGCTGGCCCTTTATTCTCACAGAGAATAATGATGAGCTGGCTGAAAAAATTGCTGCTTTTGACGAAGAACACTATGTCAATGACGTGATCGCCTATCATGAGGCATCCGGCAGCTACGAAACCGGCTCTGCCTGCCGGAAGGTGGCAGAACTGATGCGTTCCAAATTATAAAAAAGGAGAACATGGATATGAATGTTGCCGTCATTTTTGCCGGAGGCACCGGGCAGAGAATGAACACCAAAGTGACCCCCAAGCAGTTTCTGGAAGTACACGGAAAGCCTATCATCATCTACACACTGGAGCAGTTCGAGGAGCATGATGAGATTGACGGCATTGTGATCGTATGCCTGGTGGACTGGATCGATCACCTGAAAAAACTGCTCAGCAAGTTTGGGATCCGCAAGGTAAAGGAGATCGTACCCGGCGGCGAAACCGGACAGATGTCCATTTTTGCCGGCATTTCCAAAGCCCACGAGCTGTTTTCCGACGATGATTTCGTGCTGATTCACGATGGTGTAAGACCGGTAATTGACCGGGATACCATTTCTCAGAACATTCAGTGTGCCAAGGAAAACGGCTGTGCCGTGACGGTCTCCCCTGCCATTGAAACCATTGCCCTGAAGGAAGGCTCCACCATCAAGAACATCATGAACCGCAAGGACTGCTGGATCGCAAAAGCCCCCCAGACCTTCCGGATCGGCAGTATCTATCAGGCACATTTACAGGCGCAGGCGGACTCCAGATATGATTTTGTGGACTCTGCAAGTCTGATGCTCCACTACGGCACCAAGATCTACCCGGTAGAGGGCAGACCGGACAATATCAAAATCACCACACCGTCAGATTACTACATTTTTAAAGCTATGCTGGATGCCAGCGAGAATTCTCAGATTTGGGGGTAATGGATTGAATAGGGAAAATCCTGTTGTACTGGAGGACATCCGGCACATTTGCAGCGACACCAACATCAACTGGAGCAAGCTGACCGGGAAAACCGTTCTGGTGACCGGATCCACCGGTCTGATCGGCAAGCTCATCGTAAAAGCCCTTTGCGCAAAGGACGGCATTCATGTGATCGCAATGGCAAGAAACCGGGAAAAGGCAGAGGCATGCTTTGCCGGATACACCGGCGTGGAGCTTCTGATCTGCGATATCAGCAGCATTCCTGCCATCGAAGCCCGGATCGATTACATCATCCACTGCGCAAGCGTCACCGACAGCAAGCAGTTCGTTCAGCAGCCGGTCACCACATTTCTGACTGCGGTCAACGGCACGGATCAGATTCTGAAGCTGGCAGTGGAAAAGCAGTGCGCCGGTGTTGTGTACACCTCCAGCATGGAAGTATACGGCACGCCCCAGACCGACGAAAAGATCACCGAGCAGCATCCAACGAATCTGGATTGCATGAACGTGCGTGCCTGCTATCCGGAAAGCAAGCGCGCCTGTGAAAACCTTTGCTGCGCCTATGCTTCCCAGTATGGCATTCCCATTATGACCGCCCGTCTCACCCAGACCTTCGGGGCGGGGGTAGCATACCGGGACGGTCGTGTGTTTGCGGAATTCGCACGATGCGCAGTGGAAAACCGGAATATCATCCTGCACACAAAGGGAGAAACCAAGCGTTCCTACCTTTACACTTCTGATGCGGTCAGAGCCATTCTGACCATTCTGACAGAGGGACAGTCCTGTCATGCCTACAACATCGCCAACGAGGACACCTACTGCTCCATTTATGAAATGGCGCAAATGGTGGCACAGAACTGCGGCAGCGGGATCCAGGTGGAATGCATTCCGGAGGACATCAGCAAATTCGGATACGCAGCGCAGCTGCACATGAATCTGGACACCTCCGCCATCCGGGCACTCCGCTGGCAGGCAGCCTATTCCCTGCCCCAGATGTATGAACGGATGATCGCATCCTGGAATTCCAACGAGGGGGAGCATGCAGCAACATGAAGAAAACGATCATTTTTGATACCGCCATCGGCACATCCAATATCGGAGATATTGTTATTCTGGAAAGCCTGGAAACCCAGCTGGAGAATCTTCTGAAGCAGTGCTTTGTGGTCAGATATGCGACCCATCTGAAAAACTTTAATTTTCTGACCTATCTCCGGCTCCGGGCGAAGCGCCGCTACGCAGACGAATGTGACTATAAATTCATCATGGGAACCAACCTGCTTTCCTATGATATTTTCAATACACGCCGCCAATGGCAGATCGGTCTGCTGACCTGGCCCCTGTATAAAAATGTGATAGTTGCCGGCGTGGGCACCACACAGGGCAGGCGGCGGCTGACCGCATACAGCAAGTGGATCTACAAAAGGATCTTGAGCAAAAAATATATACATTCCGTCAGAGACGAGGAAAGCCGGGAGCTTCTGGAATCCATCGGCATCCGTGCCATCAACACCGGCTGCCCCACCCTCTGGAAGCTGACGCCGGAATTCTGTAGTCAGATCCCGACGGAAAAAGCAAGTCAGTGTGCCTTTTCTCTCAGCGGCTTCAAGGATCAGCTGGATCGGGAAAAGGACGGGGAGATGCTGAAAATCCTCCAGCAGAATTACAAGACTCTGTATTTCTGGTGCCAGACCACAGAGGATGAAAAGTACCTGGACAGTTTCCCGGATACAAAGGATATCCCCCGGATCTACAACCTGGATGTGTTCGGCGCTCTGTTGGACAAGGGGGACATTGACTACATCGGCACCAGACTGCACGGCGGCATTTTCGCCCTGCAGCATAAAGTGCGCTCCATCATCATTTCCATCGATCATCGCGCCGCCGGATTCCACGACACCAACAACATTGTGTGTCTCAAGCGGGAAGAAATAGACAAGCTGGATGCCATGCTCAACAGCACCATCCGCACGGAAATCGTCCTGAAACAGGAGAACATCGACCGCTGGAAAGCACAGTTTATCACCGGGAGGGAATGATTTGGACTGTACTGCGAAACTCTCCGTCATTGTTCCTGTATACAACGTTGCGCCCTATCTGCGCAAGTGCCTGGACAGCCTGCTGGGGCAGTCCTACTCCAATTTGGAAATCATTCTTTGTGACGATGGCTCCACAGACAACAGCGGAGCCATTTGTGACGAATACGCACAGAAGGATTCCCGCTGTCTGGTGATCCACAAGGAGAACGAAGGGGTATGCACTGCCAGAAACGCCGCCTTTCAGAAAGTGACCGGCGATTATGTGACCTTTGTGGATTCCGATGATTTTTTGGAGCCAAACGCCTATGAAACAGTACTGTCCGCTGTGCAGGAGCATGCTGCGGACGCTTGTTTTTATGGCTGGAAACGGATCCACGCAGACACCGGTCAGACCCAGTATACCTTCAAAGGCAGAACCGGCATCGGTACGGGAGAAGAAGCTCTCCGGCAGGCTCTGCTGTTCAACGGTTATGCCGGGCACATCTGGAACAAGGTATTCTCCACTGCATACTGGAAGCAGGACGGCGTCATCCGGCTGCCGGAAATGGATCCTGCCTTTGCGGTGGGAGAGGACTGCGAGTGGCTGGTGCGCATGCTGCGCCCCTACCGGAACGTGGTGTTCCTTTCTGATTGCCTGTACAATTATCTGGTCAGAAGCGACAGTGCCGTTAACATCCGGCAATTCACGGAAGCCCGGCTCACCGAAATCCCCGCCCGTGAAAAAATTGCCCAGGAGGCTGCGGCTGTCTGGCCGGCTCTGGAGGATCCGGCACGGGCAAAGGCATACGCCCGGCTGATCCAGAACGGCAAGCTGGCGTTTCAGCTCCGGGATCGGCATGCAGCAGCCCGGATCAAGCCCCACCTTTCCAAAAACCGCCGGAGCTATTTCCGCTGCGGTGAGATCAGTCTGACGCAGAAGCTCAAGGCCATTGCTGCGGAAGTGCTGATCCGGTTCACATAACTACCTGCCTCAATGCAAAGGATTGAATCAATGGTTTTCAGAACAACATTTAGAATCCGCACATCGGAATTGATTTTTCTTGCCGTGTATGCATTGTTTGCTGCGGCAACCATCATAGATGCTTCGCTGATCACGCTGGGATCCATCAAAACATTGATCAACTACGGATCTGTGGGTGTATTGGCGGCTGTATTCATCAGCAGAACCTATTCACTCAAACAGATCCGCTTTTATCTTCTGTTCGGCATTTTCGTCTTTGCCGCATACACCACCAAGCGAACCTTTTTGCTGGTCTATATGCTACTGCTGCTGAATGCGCGATACTCCAGCTTCCGGAAAATCGCTCTGACCTCTCTGATCGCCACTACCCTTTCCATTCTCTTTGTCATCCTCTGCTGCAAGGCTGGACTGATTACCGACCTTGTCTACAACCGGAACGGCGTGGAGAATGCCCACTCCTACGGCTTTGGTCATTACAGTTCCATTTCCTACTTTGCACTGTTTCTGACACTGACCTGGCTGTATCTGCGGCGACGTGCCATCGGCTGGATTGAGATCGGGGTGCTGGCTGCCTTCAATTATGGCATTTACCGCATCACCACAACCCGACTAAGCTTTTATCTGGCTCTGTTTGTACTTGCAGCATACGTTGTAATCGTCAAATATCACTGGATCCGGCTTTCCTCCAAGCCCATCCGGTTCCTCTCCACCATTGGCTTTCCGGTTTCCTTTGCCGTCTGCATCCTTCTGCATTATTTCTACAACCCGAAAAATGCACTGCTGGAGAAGCTGAATGAAATGCTGAACAGCCGTCTGCTGATGGGCAAAACCGCCTTTGAACAGTATCATCTGAAGCTCTTCGGGCAATCCATCCAGATGGTGGGCATCAAAAGCGCCACCTTCGGCGAGGGACATCAGGTGTATTTTTACATCGACTCCGGCTATGTCTACGCCCTCATCGGCTACGGCATTCTGTTCACCGCACTGCTGCTGACCCTGTACACCATCATACTGCGGAATACCGCCAAAAAGGAACAGGGGGTTCTGTTTATCTGGGCGGTAACGGTGATGCTGTTCAGCATTTCCAACAACGCATGGGTCAGCATCACATACAATCCCCTTCTGTTTTATGTAATCGTGCCGGAAGCCAGCAACGCACTGACCCGACTGCTGGATCGGATCAGAGGGTGGAAGCCGAAAAAACTGAAACTAGGATGGTGATTTCATGGAATACAAACAGCCGGGATTGCCCCGGAAGGTGCTGCACAAGCTGCGTGAAACATGCTATACTGCCTTTGGAAATGCCTTCACCAAGCCGGACCCAAAGCTGATCGTGTTCTCCAGCGAGCCAGATTTCTCCGACAACAGCCGGGTTTTGTTTGAATATATGCAGGATAATGGCTTTGCGGAATCCTACAGATTTATCTGGCTGGTAAACGAACCGGAGCAGTTTGCTGCCCTGCACTACCCCAATACCACCTTTGTGCAGAAAAATGATGCCTACAGATACCTGCGCCGGGAGACTCTGAAAGCGCTGATGCAGGCTCACTACTATATCGGCACCCACATCCGCCAGAAACGGATCCGGAAAAGCGGATCCGGACAGATCATTCTGAATCTGTGGCACGGCTGCGGCTTTAAGGATACCCAGCATATGCCATGGAACGATGCCTTTGACTATGTGCTGGTGCCGGGGGATGTGTTCATCGAAACAAAATCCAGATTTTTCGGATGCAGCAAGGACAGGATCCTGCCCATCGGCTACCCCAGATACGACCTGTTCCGGAAGCACAATCCCAATATGGATGCCTTTGTCAACAGCTTCAGGGTCAATGCGGACACCCGGCTGATCATCTGGATGCCCACCTTCCGGAAAACCGGAAAGAACAAATACCCGGAGGAGCATATCGCCTACAGCTTTCCCCTGCCGGTATTGCAGTCGGCAGAGGATCTGCTGAAGCTGGATCAGGCATGCCGGGAAAAGAATCTGGTGATCCTGGTCAAGAAACATCAGTATCAGCAGGATTTCGGCATCGACAATGCCGCCCTCACCAATATCCGCTTCATTGACAATCAGACGTTTTCGGATCATCAGATCCAGATGTACGAATTTCTGCCCTGCACGGACGCTCTGATCTCGGATTACTCCTCCGTTGCCATTGACTATCTTCTGATTGACAAGCCCATCGGCTTTACATTGGATGACTATGAAAGCTACAAACAGACAAGAGGCTTTGTCTTTGAGGATCCCCTTGCGTATATGCCGGGTGCCCACATTTATACACTGGAGGAATTGATCCGGTTCGTGGGCGATGTGGCAGAGGGCGCCCCGGATCCCTACAAAGCCCAAAGAGCAGAAGTCCGGACCCATACCAACAAGTACAGCAGTGACTTCTGCAAACGTATAATCGAAAGGTTTGAACTGTAATCATGAATACGCAGCCTCTTGTGAATCCGCCGAAGGGCAGAATCCTTGCCATCGACTTTCTGAAAGCCCTGGCCATCATACTTGTGGTTTTCTCCCACATTAACGCATACAACGGGTCGGCAAAAATCTGGGCCATCTGCTTTGCCCCAAATGTCTTTTTCTTTTCCCATGGGGTGGTGTGCCGGTCAAAGATTCACCAACTTTCTGACTGGAAGGATTTCATTCTGAACCGGATCGTGTCCATTCTGGCACCCTACTTGATTTGGGGCATGATCTATTCCCCGCTGACCGCTAAAAACATTGTAAAACTCTGCTATGGATCCCATGAATCCCTGTCCCTGGCGGACAGTCTGACCTCCCTGTGGTTTCTCCCCTGTCTGTTTGCGGGAGATCTGCTGTTTGCACTGATCCTGTGGGCTGCGGAGCAGATCAAAAGCCCCAAGGGACGGCTGATCTTTCTGACTGCTGTGGTGACAGGGGTCCTGGCAGTATGTCCCTTCCTCCCCCACTTCTCCAAGGGCTGGCCCTTCGGAGCGGATGTTGCCCTACAGGCTGTTGCCTGGATTGGACTGGGCTATCTGACCATGTATCTGCTCAAAGACCGGATCAATCCGGGCACCGGCAAGCAGACCCACCCCCTTGTACTGGTGCTGATCGCAGCAGCCGGTCTTGCACTGTCTCTGACTGCGTTCTGCAACACCTCCATGCCGGGTGGATATGTGATGATGGCGGAAGCCAGATACGGCAATTATCTGCTCTATCTGGTCAGTGCAGCAGGCGGAACCGCTTTTGTATTCGCACTGAGCTTCCTGCTGGCACGGATCCGGAACCGGTTCTTTGTCCGCAGCTTCCAGCTGATCGGTCAGAGTACAATGGTCATTTTTGCAGTGCATAAGTTTGTGATCAAAACACTGCAAAATGTCCTCACCGGGATTGCCATCCCCCATGCAGCAGCGGCAGCAGTGATTCTGATTACTGCCATCGGCGTCAGCCTGTGCGTGATGCCATTCATCAACACCTACCTGCCCCTGCTGGCTGGCAAAATGAAATATAAGAAAGTGTTCGGAGAAACGTAATGGGAAAAACGAAACGCAATTTGATCTATCAGACCCTTTATCAGATGCTGACTCTTGTGCTGCCCTTTGTGACTGCCCCCTATATCTCAAGAGTGCTGGGCACGGAAAACACCGGCATCTATTCCTACACCTACACCACCGTCAATTATTTCATGCTGGCTGCACTGCTGGGCATTGAAACCTACGGTACCAGAACCATCTCCAGAGTCCGCAACGACCAGAACGCTCTGAACAAAGCCTTTTCCAGCTTGTTCTACTGCCACATCTGCGTTGCCGGATTGTGTCTGGTGGTGTATATGATCTATGTCCTGTGCTTCAGTGGGGCATACCGGGTTTACGCCCTGATCCAGGCTCTGTATATTCTGGCAGAACTGCTGAATATCAACTGGTTCTTCTTCGGCATCGAAGAATTCAAGATCACGGTCACACGGAATCTGGTCATCAAGCTCCTGACCATCGCCTCCATCTTCCTGTTCGTCAAGGACAAGGGGGATCTGATCGTTTACATCACCATCATGGCGCTGGGCACCTTTATCAGCCAATCCTTTGTGTGGATCTTCCTCAGAAAATACGTGAAATTCGTAAAGGCAAGCTGTTCCGAGATCTTTCAGCACCTTAAGCCCATGAGCGTGCTCTTTGTTTCCGTCATCGCCACCAGCATCTACAGAATGGTGAGTAAAACCATGCTGGGTGCCATGGGGGAGTTGTCCTCTCTGGGATGCTTTGAATATGCGGATAAGATCATCCGCATGCCTTTGAGCATCATTACGGCAATCGGTCTGGTCATGCTGTCCAAAACCTCCAATATGTATGTGAAGGATAACAAGGGCGCAGTCAGTCTGGTTAGCAAATCCATGGAAGCTGTTTTGATCTTTGCGTCAGCCATTGCCTTCGGACTCTGCGGCATCGCCAATAACTTTGCCGTGCTGTTCTTCGGCGCCGAGTATGCCTATACCGGACAGCTGATCGAAGCCATGAGTATTTCTCTGATTTTCATGTCCTGGAACAATGTGCTGCGTACCCAGTATCTGATGCCCAAATGCAAGGACAAGGAATACGTGGTTGCAGTCTGGGCAGGGGCTATGGTGAACATCGTGAGCAATCTGATTTTCATCCGCCTGTGGGGCGCTACCGGTGCGGCACTGACCACCAGCATCTCCTACTTTGTGGTGAGCCTGGTGCAGTCCCATTACGTTAAGGCAGAGCTGCCTGTGTTCCAGTATCTGAAGCGCTCTGCAATCCCCTTTGCCGCCGGTGCAGTGATGCTGGTGTGCGTCAAGCTGGTAGGGCATATGCTGAAGTGCAGCTGGGTCACCCTTTGCATCCAGGTACTGACGGGAGCCATTGTCTACGCCGCCCTGGTGTTGATCTATCTGAAAAAATCCGATTCTTTCCTGTACGCCGGACTGGTGAAGCCGTTCTTGAAGAAACGCAAGCCGAGCAAATAGGAAACCGTCCCTGTATGGTGCAAGCCGTCATACGGGGACGTTCTGTTTTTGGCAGAAAAGTTTCTCTGTGCGGAACGCTTCCCCGAATCGCTGGAAATGCACAAGCTCCCGCTGGCGCAGGAAGCGAATGGCATCCCGCACATCGTAGTCATCCGCCAGCCGCAGGATGTTGTCATAGGTGGTGCGTGCCTTCTGCTCTGCTGCCAGATCCTCTGTCAGATCCGTGATCACATCTCCGGTAGACTGAAAGAAGCTGGCTGTGAAGGGCTGCCCGGAAGCAGCAATGGGGTAAATGCCCGTGGTGTGATCCACAAAATAGGTGTCAAAGCCGGAACGCTTGATTTCCTCCGGTGTCAGATTCCGTGTCAGTTGGTATACAATTGTGGAAATCATTTCTACATGACCGAGTTCTTCGGTGCCTACATCCGTCAGAATGCCGCTGACCTCTCCATAGGGCATAGCATAACGCTGGCTCAGATACCGCAGGGCCGCACCCAGCTCGCCGTCCGGTCCGCCAAGCTGAGTAATGATAGCTTTCGCCAGCTTTGGATTGGGCTGCTTGATGTTGACCGGATACTGCAGCTTCTTTTCATAAGCGAACATCAGCACTGCCCCCCTTCCCAGGGCCAGGGATTTTCAACCCAGCTCCATGGCTCCGAACCGGCTGCCTGCTCCGCACGAAGCGGCCCGAACCTGCGTACATACTCCTCCTCCAGCTCCCGGCGGTGGCGAAGATGCTTCTCATACTGTTCCATAGCCCGACGGCACGCCGGATGCGTATCCAGATACAACTGCAGGTCATACAGCGTGAAATCACACTGCTGTACCTGCCGCAACAGTTTAACCCTTTCGTCCATTGTCTGCCTCCCCTCCTGCTGCAAGGAACGGATAATACAGGCTGGGGAAAATGGTTCCCCGGCAAAATCCTTCTTCCATATCGTAGGGCTCTTCCCATGTCTGCATCGGCACATATGCCATGGCAAGGGGTGTTTCCTCCGGAAACCGTCCCCCCATGGGCATCTGGCTGCGCCCGTACAGCCCTCTGCGTTCATACTCCTGCATCGCTGTACACTCCTTTCTGTGCATCCATGCACATTACAATATATGCACAGCGGCAAAATCCGACACAGAATAACCCCCTGCCCTTTCCAGAAAATACGGGAAAGGCAGGGGGTATATTCAACGATATCCGTAAATCAGATAATCTGAGCCGTGCTGTTCAAAGGGAATGGCGTATTTTTGCAGCAGGCTTTCCAGCTGTTCGGAAGCATCCTGCACCTGCGGTGGGATCAACCGACCCCGATGCTCCAGATATCTGGGATGGATCCGGATCCATTCAATGGCGATTCCATCGAACTGATCGGCACCAAATTCAAAGGGATCCTCCCAGTCGCCCGGATCATAGTCATCCTGCATTGGCTTCGGCTGCTGCTCCTCGAAAAGGGTCTTCATCGTAAAGGGCGGTGGAAAGGGCATTTCAAACCGCATCGCATTGCGGAGTTCGTTCCACTTGGTGTTATTCATGCAGCTGCAAAGCTGCCTTTGCTGTACGATCCGGAATGCCTGGCGTTTCCACGACTCCTCCATGTTTATTCCTTTGCAGGCTCTACGGTTACGTCCTCCTTGGGGACATCTACCACATCCTCTGCCAGGGTCATGCGTGCGCCGCATGCCGGACAGAATACTGCGTCTGCAACGGTTTCCACACCACATGCGGGACAGTGACTCTTGTCAGGTGTCTCAGCAACGGATTCTTCTGCCGGTTCCTCCTGCTTGACCTTTGCGCCGCAATAGGAGCAGAACACCGCACTGGACTTAACCCGCTTGCCGCATGCAGGACAAGTCGCACTGTTTTCCAGCTGGCTCAGCTCTGCCTGCTTCTGCTCAATCTCCTTCCGGGTCTCTGCAACCTTTGCGAACAGCTCCGCATATGCCTCATCCGCTTCTCCTTTGCTTCTGGTGTAGAACAGCTCTCCGATCTCCCGGAACACACCGGCGGTCTTATCCTCCAGCCCGGAAATCTCGTGCTTCAGCTTTGCGGTTTCTGCCATCTTCTTTGCACTGTTGGATGCGCCCTTCACTGCCTTGCCGGTTGCAGCAGCCGCATTGGCTGCACTCTCCTTTACCTTATCGAAAAAATTACTCATATCTGCCATAGTCAGTTCCTCCTTGTCCGGGATGCTCTGGGCATCCTGCTCCTATCTGTAGTTTACCACGAATCTGCCGGATTGTCAATCTGGAATTTGCCGCTCTGGCATGTGCACTATGTACAAATACAAACATAAATAGTCGAAAAAATGTACATTTCCGCCATTGCATTTTTGCTTGGAATATGATAGTCTATAAGCAAGCGGTAAGGAAGTGTGCATGCCGCGATCCCGCAATTGGAATATGCGTTCCTTTTGCGTTTTTGTTCCCTTTTGTGTGTTAAAATATTCACAAACTTGCGGGATATACTAGCCATAAGCGGAAACGGGCACCCGTTTCCAGTACCCCCTTCTCAGAAAAAGGAGTGTGCAGTATGAACGAAAACCGTATTGTTGACAGCGTGGAGGCTCTGGAGGCAAAGCTCCGGGAAATCCGCAAGGCACAAACCAAGTTTTCCACCTACTCCCAGCAACAGGTGGATGCCATCTTCCGGGCAGCCGCCCTTGCCGCATGCAAGCAGCGGATCCCCCTGGCAAAGCAGGCTGTAGAGGAAACCGGCATGGGTGTTGTAGAGGACAAGGTCATCAAGAACCACTATGCGGCGGAGTACATCTACAACGCATATAAAAACGCCAAAACCTGCGGCGTGGTGGAGGAGAATGCGGCTTACGGCATCAAAAAGATTGCCGAGCCAATTGGAGTGATCGCTGCGGTGATCCCCACCACCAACCCCACATCCACCGCTATTTTTAAGACCCTGCTTGCATTGAAAACCCGGAACGGCATCATCATCAGTCCCCACCCCCGTGCCAAGCATTCTACCATTGCAGCGGCAAAGGTGGTACTGGAGGCGGCTGTTGCTGCCGGAGCGCCGGAGGGCATCATTGGCTGGATCGATGTGCCCAGTCTGGATCTGACCAACATGGTCATGAAGGAGGCGGACATCATCCTTGCAACCGGCGGCCCCGGTATGGTGCACGCTGCATACTCCAGCGGCAAGCCTGCCATTGGTGTGGGTGCCGGCAATACCCCCGCCATTTTTGACGATACGGCGGATATCCTGCTGGCGGTCAACTCCGTGATCCATTCCAAGACCTTTGACAACGGTATGATCTGTGCATCGGAGCAGTCGGTGATCGTACTGGAATCCATCTATGACGCCGTGAAGCAGGAATTCCAAAAGCGGGGCTGCTACTTCCTGAGCCCGGAGGAAACCGAACAGGTACGCAAGACCATCCTCATCAACGGAGCGCTGAATGCCAAGATCGTGGGACAGTCTGCATACCGGATTGCCGAGCTGGCAGGTGTTGCTGTGCCGGAACATACCAAGATCCTCATTGGCGAGGTGGAAAGCGTGGACATCAGCGAGGAATTCGCCCACGAAAAGCTGTCCCCTGTGCTTGCCATGTACAAGGCGGCGGACTTCCAGGATGCTTTGGACAAGGCGGAGCATCTGATCGCCGACGGAGGCTATGGGCATACCTCCTCTTTGTATGTGGACACGGTCACCGGTCAGGACAAGATCGCCAGGTTCAGCGCATGCATGAAGACCTGCCGGATCCTCATCAACACTCCCTCCTCCCACGGGGGCATCGGGGATCTGTACAACTTCAAGCTGGCTCCCTCCCTGACCCTGGGATGCGGCTCCTGGGGCGGCAACTCCGTATCCGAAAACGTGGGCATCAAGCACCTGCTGAACATCAAAACCGTGGCAGAAAGGAGAGAGAACATGCTTTGGTTCCGTGCACCCCAGAAGATCTATATCAAAAAGGGCTGCCTGCCGGTGGCGCTGGAGGAACTGGGCGCAGTCATGCACAAGCAAAAAGCGTTCATCGTTACCGACTCCTTCCTGTATCAAAACGGCTACACCAAATCCATTACCGATAAGCTGGACGAACTGGGCATCCGCCACGCCACCTTCTTTGACGTGGCGCCGGATCCCACCCTTGCATGCGCAAAGGAGGGCACCAAAGCCATGACCGCCTTTGCGCCGGACTGCATCATTGCAGTGGGAGGAGGCTCCGCCATGGATGCGGCAAAGATCATGTGGGTGCTGTACGAGCATCCGGACGCTGATTTTCTGGATATGGCAATGCGGTTCTCCGACATCCGCAAGCGGATCTACACCTTCCCCCACATGGGAGAAAAGGCATCCTTTATTGCCATCCCCACCTCCGCTGGTACCGGCTCTGAGGTGACACCCTTTGCGGTGATTACTGACGAAGCCACCGGCACCAAGTATCCCTTGGCGGATTATGAGCTGATGCCCAACATGGCCATTGTGGATGCGGATCTGATGATGCATGCGCCCAAGGGTCTTACCTCCGCCTCCGGCATTGACGCTATGTCCCATGCACTGGAAGCATATGCTTCCGTCATGGCAACGGATTACACGGACGGCCTGGCGCTGAAGGCGATCCAGACCATCTTTGACTACCTGCCCCGTGCCTATGAAAAGGGCGCAGAGGATCCGGCAGCCCGTGAGAAAATGGCAAACGCCGCAACCATGGCAGGCATGGCATTTGCCAATGCCTTTCTGGGGGTATGCCACAGCATGGCACATAAGCTGGGTGCCTTCCACCACCTGCCTCACGGCATTGCCAATGCGCTGATGCTGGATGAGGTGCTCCGGTTCAATGCGGCAGAGGTTCCCACCAAAATGGGCACCTTCCCCCAGTACGACCATCCCCACACCCTGGCACGGTATGCGGAAATTGCAGACTTCCTGCACATTCCCGGCAAGGATGACACAGAAAAGCTGGAGGGACTCATTGCAAAGCTGGATCAGCTGAAGGAACAGATCGGTATCAGGAAAACCATCCGGGATTACGGCATCGATGAAGCAGCGTTCCTGGAAAGCCTGGATGCCATGACCGAACAGGCTTTTGATGACCAGTGCACCGGTGCAAATCCCCGGTACCCGCTGATGTCCGAGATCAAGCAGATGTATCTGAACGCATATTACGGAAAATAAGGGAGGACAGGACGTATGAATCTAAACAATGTGGTTGCAGTGCGCAATATCAAAACCGTATACCGGGACGGGGACAAAGCCATTAAGGTATTCAACGAGGATTACTCCAAGGCGGATGTGCTGAACGAAGCGCTGAACCAGGCAAGGGTGGAGGAAACCGGTCTGGACATTCCCCGGATCCTGGAAGTCACAAAGCTGGACGGCAAGTGGGCGATCATTTCGGATTTCATTGAGGGAAAGACCATGAGCCAGATCATGCAGGAGGAGCCGGAACGGATGAATGAGCTGCTGGAGCAGTTCGTAGGCATCCAGCTCCACATTCACGAACAACGTGCGCCCCTGCTTACCAAGCTGAAGGATAAAATGAACCGGAAGATCTCGGAAACCTCCCTGGATGCCACCACCCGGTATGAGTTGCACACACGGCTGGAGGGCATGCCCAAGCACAACAAGGTGTGTCACGGGGATTTTAACCCCAGCAATATCATCATCACTCCGGCAGGCAAGTCCTATGTGATCGACTGGGCGCATGCCACGCAGGGCAACGCCAGTGCGGACGCTGCCAGAACCTATCTGCTGTTCATGCTCAAGGGACAGGAGCAGCTTGCGGAGCAGTACCTGCGGTTGTACTGCCTGCGCAGCAATACCGCCAAGCAGTATGTGCAGAAATGGCTCCCCATCGTTGCCGCTTCCCAGTCCGTGAAGGGCAAGCCGGAGGAACGGGACTTTCTGCTGAAATGGGCGGACGTGGTGGAATACGAGTAAGGCAGCCTGATGATAAAAAAAGCAGTCCGGATGGACTGCTTTTTTGCGTATTTACTGAATCACGCCGATGCCCCAGATGGTGAAATCAGAGGAAGCGTTCTGCATGTTGATGGACACATTCAATGTTCCGGTGGTATCCTGGATGTATGCCAGATCCGCATCCGGACCGCCCCAGGTATACTGCTTATTGCCGCTGATGGTGGACTGCTTGCCGTTGACGTTGATCTGAACGGTGCCCATGCCGCTGGAATTTGCCTTGTACACCAGGAAAATGCCCTTGCCCTGGGTTGAAAAGGTCATGGGGGTATTGGCACTGTTCTTTGCAAAGGTAAGCCCATAGGGCAGCGTGCCGTAGCCATTCCCCTTCTGGAAGGAGCCGCTGTTGAAGCTGTTGAGCTGATCCAGGGGCACAATGGTGGCGGTGGTATACTCCGTGCCGTACACGGAGGTATCCGGCAGCACATATGGCTCGCTCCGGTTTTCGGTTTTCAGCGCCTGCCGGTAGAAATAGCCGATGCAGTCAGAGATCAGCTTTGCCCCCTCGGCGTGAGGATGGTACTCATCGGTGTAGTAATCATCGGTTGTCAGGGTGCCACTGTTGAAGGCATTGGTCAGTGCGTTGTCCATGCTGATAACGGGTACATCATAGTTTTTGCCCACTGCCGCCATCTGTTCCTGCATGGAATAGCCGCCCTTTGACCGATTGATGATGATAATCACCGCCGGTTCATTCTCCTGGGACAGGCAGCGCCGCACCAGACCCTCAAAGCTCTTTTTATAGCTTTGATCCGGGTGGTCATTGACGGAAAATTCAATGAATATCACATCCGGTTGATCGTTGAGAATATCGTTCTGTGCCCGGAGCAATCCCACCAGAGAGGAGGTGCCGGACATGCCTGCATTGTTGAAGGAAACATTACTGCCGGTGCCGAAGGTGTCTGCAAAATACCGGTAGGAACGGGCTGCGTAGCAGGTATCCGTTCTGCCTCCTTCGGTGATGGAGCCGCCGATATAAGCCAGCTTCACCTGTTCCCCGCTTTGCGCCTTGGCAATCTTCTCCCGGATCCGGCTGGTGTTGCCCATCTGATAGATGGAATCCCCATAGAATTTCAACATCTCCGGCGAAGCGGTTTCCTGGTAATCGTCCCACTCGTTGTCCGGAATCTCCGGTTCCGGAAAAGCCTGTATGGTGCCCAGCAGGTATTTTTGCAGCAGCACCAGATCGCTCATCTCAAAGCTCCCGTTCTGATCCACATCCGCCGCCTTGCCGGCACAGGTTTCCGTAAATCCGCCGGCTGTCATGCCCCGCCGGGCAAGGAGCATATCCACTCCGTCAATGGTACTGTCCCCGTTGATATCCCCCCGGATCACGGCTCTTGCTGCGCCTGCGCCGGGAATCACCGTGCCTTCCGGAGCGGCTGCTGCCTCGTCCACATAAAAGCTGTTCAGGCTGTCGGCAGTTTCAATGTACAGCTGCATAGCAGTTGCCCCCTCCGGCAGCTGAAAGCTGGTATTGGAAAGCTGGATCCAGTCCCCCTTGGACACCACCGCCTCCGCAATGGAGGCATATCCTGTTTCCCCTTCCGCATTCTGATACTGAATCTTCATATAAAAGGTATCCGTCTTGCCGCCGTTGGTATACTTCACATTGGCAGAAAAGCTGTAGGTGCTTCCGGCTGTGAAGACGTCTCCCAGGGACAGGGTTGCCCCATTCCATGCGGCGGTTCTGCCGGACACATACAATGCACCGCTACCTGCATAGGCGCCCTTTGCCGCATGCTCCACTTTGGCTGCACCTCTGCCGCTCCAGCTGTCCGTGCCGGATTCAAAGGTGCTGTGAAAGAAAAAGTTGTCCGGATCTGCTGCAAATGCCATTTGCCCCGGCATGCTTCCGACGGTACTCAGGAGCATGGCTGCGGCACATACGGAACCGATCTTTTTGTGTGACATACAATTCTCCCCTCGTGTTTGTCTCTGATCAATCAACATAAAAGGAATGCACATATTTATTCAAAATTTGTACACTATTCTTTCATTTTACCCTGTTCCATTGATTCCGTCAAGGAAGAATCGTGCTGAATTTATATAAAAAACGTGCTAATGGCATCCTGCATAAAAAAGCGGTCATCCTCTTGGGATCACCGCTTCTCACTTAGGGCAATACTGTACAGCATTGCCCTACTGATTCTTTTCGTAATATGCCCGCAACTGCGCCAATGTAGCATCCGGCTGCTGGGAAAGGAGAGCAACCACGCTTTCCATATACCCCTTAAGGGACTCCAGGAAATGCTCTGTATAGATCAGACCGTTGCCGACCATCGCCAGTGCCAGCTTATCCGCACCCTCGAACACCAGCAGGAAGAACTGCTCCACCGAGCGCTTGGTGGGAATCGGCACCTTTTCCAGCTGCTTTTCCGAGGTTTCCGCTCCTGCTACAAAATTCTGATAGGTGAGACAGAACTGCGTCCGGTCGTAATAATGCCCCGCCGCCAGATTCGCCATATTCTTGGAGAAGGTGTCCTTTGATGCCTCCAGCAGATCCGCCAGCTTGTCTTCCTCCCGGATACGCATACGATGCTGCAGCGAGTGAGCAATGTAGCCCATGGTGCGGAAATACCGCTTGCTGGTACGGTTTGCACTGGTGACGCCGATGATGGTATCCGGATTATCCAGCAGATACGCCACGCCCAGATGATACGCCAGCAGGATCACGTTGAACATGCTGGTATGATACCGCTGGGCAAGCTGCTCCACACCGCTCCGGTCAATCTGATACATATGATCGTAGCCGGACGCAGGCGCTCCCACTGCCGCCTTCGTAATATCCAACATCTGATACCCTTCCACTTCCTGCTTCCAGTATGCCAGCTGCTTTTTGCCCTTATCAGACTGAAAGAACGCTGTCTCATCCCGCAGAAAATGCAGGTATGTATCCGTTTCCGGCTTTGGCGCATCCGGATGCTCATAATACCGGAATACCTGATCCATGATCAGACCGGTGGTACTGCCGTCCCCGATCCAATGATGGGCAAGCCACACAAACAGGTAGTCGTTCTCCGCCAGCTGCACCAGGAAGATCCGGAAGCTGGGCTGGTTAAACCAGTCGATCACGGTATTTACCTGTTTGGAGGCAATGGCAACCGCTGATTGCAGCCGTTCCTGCTCCGTGTCCCCCTGTGCCTCATATACCTGCAACTGGAACTGGTAATGGGCCAGCACACGCTGCGTATAGGTATCCCCCTTCTGCACCAGGATCAGCCGCAGGGCATCGTTCTCATCCACCACCCGCTGGATACTCTGCTCCAGTCGCTGCCGGTCAATGGGGAACCGCATCCGCAGGCCGTTTCCTACATTGCCCACGCCGCTGTCCTGACCGTACTTGTTTCTGCCGTTCAGATCCATCTGAACCATGGCAAGCTGCCGCAGTCCCAGGGGGAACTCCCACTGTCCGTTTTCATCCACGTAATACTTCTGCTGTTCTTCCATTATATCATCCTTTCATAGTCAGGCTGCCGCCCGAATCCAATGCGTCCGGTGGGATGCAGACACCGGAAAGAAATGCTGTTCCCACTGCATCCAGAATGTACCGTCTGTAATTTCTTCCTGCCCGGACAGTGGGAATCCAGGCGCAACGGAGATTCCCAAGGTTTTTCATCGCCATGCTCAGCAGCACCGGCGATACCCCCAGGTCGATGACTCTGCCCAGTGTTTCCTTCTGCACCATATCCAGCGCCTGCTGAAACTGCACCGGCCGGCACATATGTGCCCCCCAGTATGCAGGCTCCGCCGGTGTACAGCTTCCATCCGGACAGACCGTTGAAAGCATCCGCCGAAGGGGCTTGTGAAATGAAACCTGCGCCGCCAGCGCAGCAAGCCGGGCTGCTCCCTGTTCCAGTCCGCTGTAATGTCCCCCGTGATCGGGATTGATGATACTCAGCCGGATCCCTGCCTCCTTGCACAGCTGGTTCAGCTGATGCAGCTGACTGTGGGGGCAGCAGACCGTGACCACCTCCGGCGCATTGTATCCGGCAATCTCCAGGGGGATCCCCCCATCCTGTCCCAGCTGCAGGATCCGGTCAGGGGTGGTTTCCGCCGCTGCCAGTGCATGGGGCACCGCCTCCTGCATCAGTCCGTCCCGCTTTGCCAGCAGGAAAAAGCCATCCGCCGGAGACAGATATCCGGCACAGACTGCGGCTGCATACTCTCCCATGCTGTGACCGATTACTGCATCCGGCGGACAGCCCAGCCTTGTCCAGAAGCCTGCTATCGCCAGCTCGGATGCATACACACGCAGCTGATTCACAAGAGGGTTCTCCTGCGTTTCGTCCAGCAACTCCACCGGCGTATACGGTTTTGCCAAAGCGGCAAGCTCTCCCAGAGTCTGTTCAAAATAGGGACTGACCTGCCTCAGGGTGGCAAGCATATTTTTCTGATGGATTCCGTTTCCGGGAAACAGAAACAGGGTCTTGCCCGGCTTCCCCACCCGGCACACAGGCAGCCGGGCAGTCGGATCCGTCTGACGGCACCAGTCCTCCTGCCCCCGATATACCAAATAGGTACGGCAGGGGGCCTGGAGATCAACAGTAAGCCGATCCCCATCCTGATAACCGGCGGCGGCAATCTGCTGTCGCAGATGCGCCTCGTCTGATCCGCTGAACAGTGCCAGCCGGTACCGCTCAGTTTCCATCGTTCACAGCCCGGAGAATATCCCCCACCCTGTCGCTGAGGGTCAGCTTAAGTTCATGCCCGGCAGCACTCTCCAGGTCAAAGGTCAGCATCATCACATCAAAGGAGTCCATCCCCAGGGTACCGATCACCGTATCCGGATCCAGTTCTCCCTCCAGCTGCACCTTGTTTTTTTGTAACAGTTCCTTCAGTTCATCCAGTGTCATAGGTTCCTCCTGTTTCTCAGGTACTGATGGCAGACATCAGATCCCTGACTGTAGTCATATTTCTGGCATCCTCCAGGCAGATATGCTTGGCAAAGGTCATTTCCACAGCGTAAAGCAGCTGCAAAAAATCAAAGGAATTCATTCCGAGATCCGCCCCGAAGGATGCGTCCGGCGTGACCTCAGCATCCTCGTACCGGGACATGGAGCGCAGCAGCTCCGTCAGTTTTTCATCCAATACAATGCACCTCAGTTTCGTTTGATTTTATTGGTGGGCGTTTTCGGAAAGGGGGTATCCCGGAACAGCACCCGGTCGATCCGCTTATACATGGGCAGCGTGCCGTTGACCCTGTCCACCCCTGCCCGGATGGTTTCCTGCATGCCCGATTCCCCGTAAACCTCCGCCAGGATCAGCCCCGCCTGTTCATATACCAGTACCTCTGTCACTCCAGGCAGAACGGAAAGAGCAAGCTCCAGTTCCTCCGGAGAAACATTCTCACCGGAGGAGCGAATGATCAGATTCTTGATTCGCCCGGTAATGAACAGGCATCGGTTCTCATCCAGATATCCCTTATCTCCGGTTTTCAGCCATCCTGCCGCATCAAAGGCAGCCGCTGTTTCTTCTTCTCGGTTATAATATCCCAGCATCATGTTCCTGCCCTTGACCCGGATCTCTCCGATACCCTCTGCATCCGGGTCAGCAATCCGCACCTGGTTGCAGTCAATGACGGGGCCGATGCTCCCAAACACATTGCAGGCTATGGTGTTGAGGGAGATGACCGGTGCGCACTCGGTCATGCCGTAGCCGCACAGGATGGTAACACCCAGCTTCCAGAAAAACTCCGTGATCTCCCTGCTCAGGGCTGCGCCGCCGGATATCACATACCGCAGCTGCTCTCCCAGCATAGCCCGGAATTTTGCAAAATAGATCCGCCGTTCCTCCACAGACTGCTCCAGGATTTCCTCCCCTTCTACAGCCTGCCGGTACTCCGGGTTCGGATCGTTCCGGATCTGCCGGCGGATCTGCCGATAGAAAAATTCCAGAACTGCCGGCACTGCCTGTATGTGTACCGGAGAAAACAACTGCATATCCCGTGACAGCAGCATGCTGTCCCCGTTGATATAGATCTCCGCACCGCACAGCAAGGGGCCCAGCACAGAGGTGGTCCAGCCGAACATATGATGCAAAGGCAGACAAAGCAGGGAGGTGGGCGCCGGATACACTGCACGGGTGAAGGACACTGCGTCCGCCATCAGCGCCGACTGGGTCAGCATTACCCCTTTGGGCACCCCGTTGGAGCCGGAGGTGTATACAATGCAATCCGGGGTTTCCGCTGCCGGGGATGCATCCGGTTCGGGAACATCGGCTTCTGTCCGGGGAGTTTGCAGAATCCGGCGGATCTCCTCCGCAGACAGTCTTGCCTCCGGCGCAAATGTCCCGTACAGCTTGTGCAGCGCATCCGAAGCACCTTCCAGCAGGATCAGCATATCCGGCTGACAGTTTTGCAGAATCTGCTGCAGCTCCGCCTCACCAATATCCTTGTTGACTGGCACTGCTGTGTTGCCGCTGCATACCACAGCGAAAAAGGTCACGATGAACGGCAGGGAATTTTGCCCTGCAAACAGGATCTTTCTGCCGCTCTGCCCGGATAGCGTATCCGACAGAGCATATACCATGTCTGCAAAGGCTGCATAGCTGCATCGGCGCATCTGGGGCGCATCATAGCAAAAAGCAGGCTGCGCCCCATACTGCCGGGTAATGAAGCGGAGCATAGACGCAAAGCCCTCCAGCTCCGGAATGGGTGTATGCTGGGTTTCTGTAATCATGCAGGTTCCTCCCGTCTGAATTTCAAAGCCGCATTGTGCCCGCCGAATCCAAAGGATGCAGAAATGGCAGTGCGGATGGATACCTCACGACTTTCCTCCGGCAGGCACAGACCGGGCAGGGGCGTACCCAGCAGATTGCCGTGTATCACCTGGTTGTGCAGGGAATATGCACAAACCGCCGCCTCAATGGCACCGGACGCCCCGATGGTATGTCCCAGTATCCCCTTCACAGAGGTAACAGGTATGGATGCCGCTCTCTCGCCGAATGTCTCCGTCAACGCCAGCTGCTCCGTCCGGTCGTTCACCGGCGTTCCGGTGCCATGGGCATTGTAATAGTCAATCTGCTCCCCCACCGTCAGCTGCTCCAGCATCCGGATGATCTGTGTGGGGACAGGCGGCATCTGTACAATGTGATATGCATCACAGGTGGCTGCATACCCGGTGATCTCCGCATAGATCCTGGCACCCCGCTTCCGGGCGGATGCATATTCCTCCAGAATCAGGGCACAGGCAGCACCCTCCGAAAAGAGAAAACCGCTGCGTTCCTGAGAAAAAGCACGGGGAATCCCGTCCTCTGCCTTTGTCAAAGCCCCCAGCACGTCAAAGGAACGGAGCATCATGCCCTCGTCACATGCCAGATCGTCCGCTCCGCCGCAGATTGCCATGCTGCCCCTGCCGGAACGGATGTGCAGATATGCCTCCCCGATGGCGCTGGTACCAGAGGCGCAGGCGGTGGATACCACCTGACTGACCCCGTGAATGCCCAGCAGGATGGAAATCCACGCAGGCACCGAATTGGTCATGATCATGGGGTTTGTGCAGGGATGCATGGGTTTATGCTCCGTAATGGAACGATAGCCCTTCACCACCTCCTGGGAATGGGGCGCACCCACCCCGAAAAAGACAGCTGTGTCCGGATCCGGCTGCTCCAGTCCTGCATCCTTCAGTGCCAACAAGGCTGCCGCAGCCCCTGTGCAGGCATTCCGGGATGCCATAGCGGACATGCGAAGAAAGTCCCTGCCAAAGGGCTTGTAGTCCACCTCCGGAAAGGGCACATACCACCCGGTGGAAAGAGGGGCGCCCGTATACTCTGGTGGAATCCGCCGGATCACCGCCTCCTTTTTCAGCAGATGCTCAAAAAATGCCTTGCCGGTACCCATTGCTGTTATTGGTGCCAGCCCTGTGATTGCCACACGGTTCATAAACAGTTCCTTTCCTCCAGCCAGCTGTCCGGCAGGATGCGCACTGCAAATTTTCCCATCAGATTTGTCCCCTGCTCCATGTCCTTGTGGGCATTCGGCAGTTGATCCCAGGGATATACCCGGCATACGGATGAAGCAAAGTCATACGTCTGCCGCAGGCAGAGATATTCCTTCAGATTTTCCGGAGAGCCCGCATGACTCCCCTGAATCCGCTTCTGATAGATCCACAGGTGTCGAAGATCCACCGTTGCCAGATACCCGGTGGTGGCACCGCACAGCACCACCATGCCTCCCGGGGCGCAGACAAACAAAGATGTAGCAAGGGTGTCTCCCCCCGGATGCTCCAGCACTATGGCAGGGTTGATCCTGCCTCCGGCGATCTCATAGATCTCATTGCGAAACCGGGCTGCCTGCATGCTCCATCGGCGCATACCTGCTTCGTCCAGCCCGGCGATGCTGCCCCAGTGGGTAAACCGGGTTCGGTCAATGTATCCGGCAGCTCCCATGGATTTGCAGTATGCACCACGCTCTGCGCCGGACACCACCGCAATGGGGATACCCCCGTAGGCTCTGGTCTGCTGAATGGCACTGGTGCCAAGTCCCCCTGCACCGCCCCAGATCAGCACCACATCCCCTTCCCGGATCCGATTTCCGTCCCAGTGACAGAGCATCCGGTTGACAGTAGTGCCGGTGGCGCAGCATACCGCCGCCTCATCCCAGTCCAGTTCAGACGGCTTTAGCACGCACTGATAGTCGCTGACCTTGGAAAACTGCGCAAAAGCACCCCAATTCCCCTCGTACCCCCACATATGATAGGTCGGACTGTACTCCGGCAAACCGCCGGAACGTATCCAGGGACAGTCCGGATCATACTTGGAAGCGGACAGGATCACCGGATCTCCCACCCGGACATTGGACACGGCTTCCCCTGTAGCATACACGATGCCGGACGCTTCCGAGCCGCAGATGTGGAAGGACTGTCTGTCATCTCCGTAGGTGCCGTTGGCGTCCAGCACATTCTTTGGCGCACCCCTGGCTGCCCAGATGCCGTTGTAGTTGATGCCCACGGACACATTGGCAACCAGCACCTCATGGGGCTTCAAAGCGGGCAGTTCTACGATCTCATCCCGGAATGCGGTCAGGGGATCCCCCAGCCGATCCTGCCGGATGGTCCAGGCATGCATGCGCCTTGGAATGCATCCCAGGGGCGGCAGCGTGCCCGGTTCATAGATCTGATCCGTATAGGTTGTATTCATGTTCATCCTCATTTCCTTCTGCCCGGAGCCGATCCTCCAGTTCCCGGCAGGATATCCTGTCCAAGGGGGCATTTGCATGCACGCCAAACCGGGAAATACAATAGCCCGGAACAGTAATCGTGCTGCCGGCAGGACAGCCGTCTACACCTGCCGAATCCTCCGCCAAAAGCACTGAACCCTGTACGGACACCGTAAAGGTGGACAGGGGTCTGGACAAGCCGATCCCCAGCCATTTCACATAAGCCTCCTTTCCCGTCCAAAGGGTAAAGAATGCCTGCCGTCTTGCCGATCCCTCCGGAATGCGCAGCAGTGCTTCGTACTCCGCCGGGCTGTAATACCGCTGTGCCAGCTCCATATACTCCGGCACATCCCGGATCTGTTCCACATCACAGCCGCAGGGAGCAGAATCCCCCATACACAGCACGTAGTCTCCGGCATGGGAGATGCTCATGCAGAGCCGTTTCCCCCGGCACAGGGCATAGGGCGGCTGCCATTGAGGGGTATGCAGCTGTACCTGCCGGAGGGAGCAATCCGCCAACCGGGCTGCCAGATACATAGCTCCCAGTCCGGCGGCATAGCACCGAAGCCGATCCGCTGTCTGCACATACCGGCGCAGACGTTCCAACCGATCAGCAGGCAGCAGCTTCAGCAGTGCCGGATCCGGCGTTGCAGCATGCCCCTCCAGGGAAATCAGCAAACTGCCGCCCAAGGTGCTATTCATTGTTCCGTTTCAGGCTTTCTGTCATTTCAATACGCTCCACCTTTCTGCCTGCCAGTACCAAAGACAGCAGGTAGGACGCCAGCACGATCAGCAGAGTGACCACATAGCTGACTGGCTTCACATACAGGGATATCAGCATGCCGGTTGTTTCCGCAGAGGATGCGCACACCGAGCCACCCACCGCCAGTGCCAGTGGGATGCCTACCACAAAACCGATGCAAAGCAGCAGATGGTTCCCGGTCAGCACCAGATTGCGGATCTCCCGCTTCCGGTAGCCCAGAATTTTCAGCATGGAGATATTCACGGTGTTTTCCTCTACGATCATGCCGGAAATCAGATACATGGACAGCACCCCAAGCATAAAGCCGACAAACAGCACGATATAGCACATCTTATAGTACACCTGTACAGCGGATTTCACGCTTTCCCGGTAATCCTCTCTGGAAGTCTCAGACAGAACCATATCTGCGTCCAGCTCCAGTTTATCGTTGCTGACGATGGTATTCCGGTCCGCTGCATCATAGCCCATGATTTCAGCTGCATTGGCAGTACTGGTATACACTGCCGAATTGATGTTATCGTCCAGGATCCCGGCAATCTGAATGGTATGCTCCTCTGTGGTAATCAGATCCCGGAAGGTAAAGTTGTCCCCGGGCTGCACCCCATAGGATTCCGCCGCCGCATTGGTCATGTAATAGGAACCATACGCCATAGGCTCTCCCTTGAGGGTCTGCATCTTGAAATAGGCTGTATCCTCCTGATAGCCCCACAGGCTGAACAGCAGAGTGCTGCCATCCCGTTCATAGCGGCTGACCAGGGCTGCCTCCGCTCCCTCCGGCAGCTGGAACTCCGTGGTATTCAGCAGATAGGAGTAGTTGTAGGGAATCTGATCCACCGAGCTGTCCACAATGTCGTCCGCCGAATCCTTCGTGATCCAGCCCATGAGGATGCACAGGGTGCTGACTGCCACACCGATGATGATCACAGCCGAGCGTGCCTTATGCCCCAACACGGAGCGGATCCGGTACTTCCGCCGGAAAGGCATGCGCTTGTCTGCCAGCACACCGCTGGATGCCTTGCCTGCATCCGTCTGCCGCAGCATCTGCACCGGATCCTTCCGTAGCATACGCCGCACGGTCAGATCCCCTGCGCATACATACAGCAGAGGCGGCAGCACCAAAGCGAGCACAGCCAGCAACGGCTTGACGGTTACAGTATGGGGCAATGCCTCGAAGAAGTTGAAATACATCTGCGAAAAGGGGAAGGTGGCAGCATAGCCGCAAATCAGTCCCAGCACGCTGCCGATCACCCCGGGCACCAGACTGTACAGGGCATAATGCCGCCGGATCTCTCTGGGTCGGTAGCCTAGCGCAATCAGAGTACCGACCTGCTTTTGCTCCGCCTTTAGTTTTCTGCTCAGCATCAGAACAATCAGCAGCAGCACGATGCCGTACAGCACCGGCGCAATGATCACCGCCACGGACATAACCAGCTCCGACTGGTTCAAAGCAGACTGAATCCGCATGTTGCTTGCCGCTGCCGTATAGCTCAGAATCCGGAACTCCTCATTGACCCCCTTACGGAACTCCAGGGAATTGTCCCGGTCAAAGCGAACCGCATAATAAGAATGGATATCCGGCATGGCTTCTACCGCCGCAGAAGTTCCAACTGCCAACCCGAAGCTGTTGTAATCCGGGAAGGTATCCGTCAGCGCCCGGAGCATGCAGAGATAATCCGTCCGCACCATGAATCCGGACACGGTAAACTGCTTACCGCCGATCTGCACCCTGTCGCCGATGTGAAGTCCCTGTGCATCCGCAAAGCGCTCGGAAAGCATCACCTCTCCGTCACCGGCAGGGGCATTTCCGGCAGTCACCTGACAGGTGTTCACGGCAGTATTCTCTGCCGCCAGCCGCAGCACATAATCGCCGGCTTCTTCGTCATAATAGGTCATGGATTCCAGCTTTACGTCATAGCGCTCCTCCAGATGTCCGATCCGATCCTCCGGAATGGGGAACATGGTCATAAACTGGGCGTCCTCTGTATTGCAGTCCCGGATCCCCTGCCGGTACACCTGCCCCATGAGGCTTGCAGTGGAAATCGCCGCAATGATCAGCGTACCGATCAGCACCGTCAGCAGGATCACCACCAGGTGAAAGGAGCGATTGGTACGCATGCTTCTGAAATACCGCTTGTTTATCTTTCTCATAAGTCAATGTCCTCAGCCTTGCGTCTATTGGGATTCAGCTGGTTGCTGACCACCTTGCCGTCCCGGATCCGGACGATCCGGTCAGCCACATCCCGGATGGCTTCATTGTGGGTGATGATCACCGTAGTAGTCTTGTAGGTCCGGTTGATCTGATCCACCAGACTGATGACACTACGGGAGGACTTGGAATCCAGAGCGCCGGTCAGCTCATCGCACAGCAGCAGCTTAGGATTCTTGATGACCGAACGGGCAATGGCAACCCGCTGTTGCTGTCCGCCGGAAAGCTCCTTGGGAAAACGGCTCCGGTACTTGGCAATGTCCAGATCCTGCAACAGGGTGTCCAGATCCATGGGGTTGGAGGCAATGTCAGACGCCACCTGAATATTTTCCTCCACAGTCAGATCCGGAATCAGATTGAAAAACTGGAACACAAAGCCCACCTGAGAACGGCGGTACTCCGTCAACTCGTTTTTTCCCAGCTTCATCAGATCCTTGCCGCCTACCAGCAGAGCACCCTCATCCAGTCTGTCCAAGCCTCCCAGCATATTCAGCAGGGTGGATTTTCCCGAACCGGATGGGCCCAGGATCACGCAAAGCTCCCCTTCCTGAATGCCAAGATCCACATGATCCATGGCGTAAACCGTATTCTCCGCATTGTCCCCGTATTTTTTGACGGCATTTTTGAATTCAATCAACATGTCCTTCTGCGTTCCTTTCTGCCTGTTCGGCAAATGCATCAATTTCCGCAAGCAGCTCCTGCCTGTGATCTTCCAAGTAAAAATGATTTCCGCTGAACACCCGTGTTCCATGCACCCGTACAAAGGTTTTGCTCCACAGCGGCACTACCGCCGAATCCACCACGATGTCCTCGCTTCCATACAGATTCAGTCCCAGCACCAGCCGCTGCTCCGGCGGCGGCACCGTGGGTCGATAGGTTTCCAGAACCTGCATATCTGTCTGGATGGTTTGCTTGAAAAAGCGGTATGCCTCCGGATTTTCTGAAATAAAATCCGGGATTCCGCCCAGCCGTTCCAGATATGCGTCCACATCCGCCGGATACTCCCAATGCTTTCCCTGGTAGTAGCAAAGGGGATTCTGACCGGACACGATCACCCCGACAGGCGGACGATGCAGACGGTTTTGCAGTACAAAGCCGCATTCACACGCTACCAGTGCACCCATGCTGTGCCCGAACAGAAGACAGGGTTCATCAGAAGCATACTGCTGCACATAGTGTACCGCATCCTCCACATAGTCTCCGAAGTCGGCGCTGCCCGGCGGACGGCGATGATAATCAAACAGCAGCACCCGGTTCACATGGGACAGCTTTGCTTCCTTCAGAAAGCTATAGTACAGTGAAAAGCCCCCCGCATGGGGAAAACAAATCAACTGCAACCGAACCACCTCTTTTGACACTTATTCCATACAGTTATCCATCGCTAACTCCATGATATGTTCATCTGGTTAGCATATGCTAATATCAAATATAGCATGGTCAGCCGGGTTTGTCAACGGCGAAACGGCAATTTAGTTGAATCAAAATAGTTTTCCATAGACCGTATGCATAGATTTACGACACCTTCAACAAAATTGACCAGTTTTTCCGTCCACCTATTGACACTTTTTCTTCCACATGCTATAATTCAATGGTTAGAATATGCTAACTGCAAGCATGCAACGCATATGAATCTGCATACACCGCCGGAGCAACCCAGGCATCCGGCTGGCATTTTACCCATGTGTTAGCCTTTGCTAACCAGAAAGGATGGTTTCATGCGAATCAAAGTAGATCTGAACCAGACCACCTACCCCCGATGCATTCTGGAGATGAAACGGCGCTTCGGCGACCGCATCGCCCTTCGGGACAAGGACGGAGACATGACCTATCGGGCGCTTTGCACCAGTTCTGAGCAGCTTGGCGCATACCTGCTGTCCCAGGGGATCCGACCCGGCGAGAAGGTGGTGCTGCATCTGGGCAACACCCGGCTGTTTATCCAGTGTCTGTTTGCATTGGAACTGATCGGTGCCCTGCCGGTCATCGTGTTTTCCGCATGCCGGGAACATGAGGTGTTCTCCATTGCCGACACCGCAGAAGCAGCCGCCTATATTTCCTTCCGGAGCTTCAAGGGCTTTGACTGTACCGAAACCGCCACCCGGATTGCCGACCGGATCGACAGCATCCGGACGCTGTTTTTCGATGACCAGCTGGAGGCACTGGATCTGTCCGGATACGCCCTTGCGCCGGAGCAGATCGCAGACCCCTCCCCGGAGGATCCGGCATATATCGTCCTGTCCGGAGGCTCTACCGGCATTCCCAAGCTGATCCCCAAAAAGCAGGCTGCCACCCTCTGGTCGGCGGAAAAGTGTGCAGAAGCCTGCGGACTGGATGAAACCACACGCTACCTGACCGCCATGCCCTGCGCCCACTATTTCCACATTTGCGGTCCCGGCTTTATGGGGGCATTTTTACAGGGTGCAACGGACATTTTGTGCTATTCTTCCCTGCCCAGCGACATTGTCTCCCTGATCCGGCAGGAGAAAATCACGGAAACGGCACTGGTGCCCTCCGTAGCCTCCGAGTGCATTGCCTATGCCAAAAAGCATGGGAATCCCAAGCAAATGTTTGAAAGCCTGCGGCTGGTACAGCTGGGAGGCGCCATGTGTACGGCGGACGTGATCCATGCAGTTGCGGAGGAAATGGGCTGTGTACCCCAGCAGATCTACGGCATGGGAGAGGGTCTTGTGTATGCCACCTACCCCCAGGACAGCCTGGACTTTATTCTCAAGTACCAGGGCATCAACACCAGCGCATACGACAGCGTCAAGGTAGTGGATGAGGCAGGAAACCCGGTACCGGATGGTGAATTCGGGGAGCTGATCGCCAAGGGACCCAACATTGCAACCGCATACTACAAAAACGACGAAGCAAACCGGGTCAAGTTCACCGCCGATGGTTACTACCGAACCGGCGACAGAGTCCGCCTGGTGGAGGGCAAGTATTTGCAGGTAGTGGGGCGCATTGACGATATGATCAATCGGGCAGGCGAGAAAATTTTCCCCGCTGAGCTGGAAATGCACCTGCGCCAGTGCAGCGGTGTCCGGGAGGCTGCTGTGTTCGGTATCCCGGATCCTGCACTGGGCAGCCGGATCGCCGCCTTTGTGATCTGTGACGAGGATACCTCCGGTGCCGCCATCCGCAGGGAACTGATCGCTGCCGGACTTGCCTCGTTCAAGATTCCGGATGACATCTTCTTCAAGGATGCATTCCCCCTGACCTCTGTGAAAAAGATCGATAAGCATGCCCTCAAGCAGGAAGCGGAGGAACGGATCCGGCATGCAGAACAGGAAACCCTGCAAAGCTTTGACCACATCGGGGACCCCACGGAGCGCTCGGTGTATACTGCCTGGGCAAGGGCGCTGAATACCGGAGAACTGACCGGGGACAGCTGCTTTATTGAACTGGGCGGAAACTCCATCACCGCAGCAGCCATGCTCCGGGAACTGGAACAAGCCCACGGCATCTCATTGGAGCTGGAGGATTTCTACTGTGCCGACACCCTGGATGCCTTCTGCGGGCTGGTAAAGGAGCGGATTGCCCATGAATAGCAAGTGGTTTGCATATGGCATGACCCATGAACAGGCAGATCTGAATCTGCTGCTGTTCCCCTTTGCGGGAGGCTGCCCCTCAGTCTTTGTACAGTGGAAGCGGCTGCTTTGTCCAAAAGCGAATGTCTACCCGGTGCTGTATCCCTTCCGGGAGGCACGGCGCAGCGAACAGCTGCCGGACACGGTGCAGCAGCTTGCCCAGTCCCTTGCCGCAGAAAATGAAGCTGTATTCTCCGGCAAATACGCCATCTTTGCCCACTGCGCCGGTGCATCCGTTGCCTATGAAACCATTCTGGCAGCAAAGCAGCTGTATGGCACGGAGCCGGAATGGCTGATCGTGTCCGGCGCAGAGCCACCGGAATACTCTCTGGAAAGCCTGCGATATCTGGCGGACGCATCCCCTGCGGAATTTCTGAACTATCTGATCTCCGGAGGCTTTGCAGAAGAAAGCGTCCGGGACAATCCGGCATTTCTCAGCTACTATCTGCCCATCATCAGTGCCGATTTCCGGATGCTGTTTTCCTACCGGATGACTGCCGCACCGCCTCTGCACTGCCCGATTTTCCGGTTCCGCGGGGATACGGACAAGGTCATTGATCCTGCCCGGCTGGACGCATGGCAGCACTACACAGAGGGTATCTGCACAGAGCAGGTATTCTCCGGCGGACATTATTACTTTACCGCAGATCCGGCACCGGTATGCAGCAGCATCAACCGGATCCTGGAGCAGGGAGGCGAAGCCAATGGCTGAACGAAAATGCGCCTTAGTGACCGGATCGGTCACCGGCATGGGCAGAGCCATGATCCTGCGGCTTGCCAGGGACGGCTTTGATACCGTCATCAACTATCACCGGCAGGAACGGGCAGAAGGAGCCCGGCAGCTGATCCGTGAAGTACAGGCAATGGGGACAGGGGCAATTGCCGTGCAGGCGGATGTATCCCAAAGCACCGACTGTGACCGGCTGGTGCAGGAGGCAACGGACGCCTTCGGCAGGATCGATGTGCTGGTCAACAATGCAGGTATCACCAATCTGACCCCCATGCAGCAGATGACCGACGAGGATTTTCACCGGGTCATGGCAACCAATGCCTACGGCACGTTTTATATGATGCGCAGTGCGGTGCCCATCATGAAGCGGCAGCGCTCCGGCAGTATCATCAACATTTCCTCCGTAGGAGGACTTTACGGTGCGCCCTGGTCCATTGGCTATGCAGCCTCCAAGGGGGCGGTGATCTCCATGACCAAAACCGCCGCAAAGGAGCTTGCCATCAGCAAGATCCGGGTGAATGCGATTGCGCCGGGAGGCTGTAAGACCGGCATCATAGAAATGGGCGAAAAGCAGCTTCAGGCACAGCTGAAATATGTAACCATGGGGCGGCTGGGTCTGCCGGAGGAAATGGCAGGCGCCGTATCCTTCCTTGCGTCAGAGGATGCCTCCTATATTACCGGACACGTGCTGGAAGTCAGCGGCGGCGTTATGATGTAGGAGGAATTCCATGTACGAACAAACCATTGCAGTGGTGGGAATGGGGCTGCGCTACCCCTCCGCCGAAACCAAGGAAGCCCTGTGCAGTATGCTGGAGCAGGGCATCAGCGCACCGGTCGGGGATCATCAGGCACGGGGAGATCTGCTGGGCATTCCGGACTATCACCAGTTCCTGCAGTCCATCCGATGCATCGATCACCTGGACTGGTTTGACAACAGCTATTTTGGATTGGTCAAACCGGAGGTCATGGAAATGCCCCCGGAGCTGCGTCTCACCATGCTCTGTGCTGCACAGACCGTTATGGACGGGGGTTACAGCACGGAGAAACTGTCCCGGCGCCGCTGCGGCGCTGTGGTCAGTCACACCACCGGCTCCTACCGGCATCTGCTGCCACGCACGACCTTTCTTTCGTTTTTCAACAACATGCCCGGCATGACCTGCGGTTATCTTGCCCATTATTTCCGGCTCAACGGCCCGGTGTATCACCTGGATTCCACCTGCTCCTCCTCCCTGACCGCAGTGGCAGCGGCATGCAATCATCTGCTGCTGGGACAGGCAGATCTGATGTTGGCAGGCGGTGTGCAGATCTGTCTGCCCATCAACCAGCAGGAGGCACGGGATATGCAGTCCAACGTGCTGAGTCTGGGGGCGGAGCAGCGCTGCATCCCCTTTGACATTCATGCTGCCGGATTCTACAGCGGTGAGGGAGCTGGCTTTGTACTTCTGGAACGATATGAGGACGCAGTCAAATGTGGGGATCACATTTACGGGATCATCCGGGGCTACGGCATGCAAAGCAATGCAGACCTGTCCCCCACCATTTATGCGCCCAACGCCCAGGCACAACTGACAGCCCTCAGGCAGGCGTGGGATATGGCAGGCATCACCCGGGAGGATCTGACAGAGTTTGAAGCCCACGGTGCTGCCACCAAACAAGGGGATGCAGCAGAGGTGCAGAGCATGACACAGGCGCTCACCGGACGGGAAAACCCGGAACCGGTGTATCTGACCGCTGTCAAATCCAATCTGGGGCACACGGGCTGCGCTGCCGGTATCACCAGCCTGCTGAAAATGCTCTGCGCCTTTCAGCAGCATGCAGTGTATCCCATCGCTGGCTTTACCGAGCCTGCGCCGGAGTTGAAGCTGTCAGAAGCCCATCTGGAACCGGTGCGCCGCACCATACAGATGGAACCGGCAAAGCGGCGCATTGCAGACATCGGCAGCTATGGGCTCAACGAGCTGAATGTGCATCTGGTACTGGAAAATTACATCCCGGAGCAGGACGCTCCCGTTCCGGAGGAAAGCCGCACCTGTTTTCTCAAATGCAGCGGCTGCACGGAGGACGCACTCCGCCTATGCCTGGAGCAGATCCGGCAGGCGGTACAGGAAACCAACCAGTTCGGAGATCTGATCTACACCCTCAACTGCGGCAGAGAGGATCTTGCATACCGATGCTTCCTCCGGTTCCGGGATCGGCAGACGCTTCTGGAGCAATTGCAGGATCCGGATGCAGTCAGAGTCGTGAAATGCCGACCCATGCATGGCGCAGCAAAGGCGTTTTCGGATCCGGCACAACTGGAACAGGCTTATCTGACCGGGGATGCAATCGACTGGTGCAGCTGGTATCAGAATGCCGGGTACCGGAGCATTCCCACTGTCACCTACCCCTTTGCACACAAATCTATCTGGCCGAAAGTGCCGGAACAATCTTAATAAAGGAGAATGCATATGAATCAAGAACAGCTGACAAAGGAAATCAAGGAGATCTGGATGGAGATCCTGGAAAGTGAAGAAGAACTGGGTACGGAGGAGTCCTTTTTTGAAGTAGGCGGCAACTCCATGCTGGCAACTATGATGGTAGAAAACATCAACGACAGATATGGCTGCGGACTGGAGCTGAATGATATTTACGAGTACAACACCATTGTGCAGCTGGCGGAATTTGTGGCAAGCCACACACAAGGAGCAGCAGAATGACAAGCAGCCGGGGCAAGTGGTTTCCCACCGTACTGGAGCATCCGGACAGCAGCTGCCGGATCTTCTGCTTTCCCCACGCCGGTGCAGGGCCAACCGCCTATCTGGAATGGCTTCGATACATACCGGAAGAAACGGATTTTTTCCCTGTGGCATATCCCATGCGGGAGCAGCGCCGCCGGGAGTCCATGCCGGACAGCTTGCAGCTTCTGGGGCAACAGATCGCAGCGGAAAATGCGGCTCTGTTCCGGGAAAAGCCCTGCATTCTGCTGGGGCATTGCGCCGGAGCAGCCATTGCCTATGAAACAGCCGCCGCACTGGAGGCACAAGGCATCATCCCGAACCTGCTGACGGTATCCGCCGCCAATGCCCCCTGCGTACCCCTGACCCTATCCGTAGACCCGCAGATGGAACTTCCCCAGGCGGCGCAGGTGTTCAAGCAGTTCGGCTTCATTGCGGAACCATTTGCCAGCAATGAAGCCTATGTCCGCTGCTTTGTGCCGGTGCTGCTGCAGGATTTCATTCTGTTTCAGAACTATTGTGGCCGGAAGGGACAAAAGCTGCACTGTCCCATCCTGGAAATACACGGCGAGGAAGATCCCATGATCCAGCCGGAACGGCTGAAGGAATGGGAACTGTACACGGATCAGCTGACCCATATGACTGTTCCGGGGGCGCATTTTTACTTCAGCCCGGAAACGCTGCCCAGGCTGATGCAAGCCATGCTGGAGAAAGGACAAAATCAATGAATACACAGCTGCAACAGGAAATCCGACAGCTTTGGTGCGACAACTTAGGCTGCCCAACCGCCGAGGAGGCGGACAACTATTTTGTATGCGGCGGAACCTCCATCAGCGCCATCCGGCTTTTATCCGCTATCCGGGATCAGCTGGGTGTGACCCTGGACTATACGGAACTGTTTGAATACCAGACCCTGGAGGCACTGTCCCGGCGAATCACTGCCGCATTGACTGCAAAGGAGGAAGCTGTATGATCCTGTTTTGTATCCCTGCCGGGGGAACCAATCCCTTTGCTGCCTGGAGCAGACGACTCCGGGCGGATATCCGGCTTCATATACTGGATTTGCCCGGACGGGGCAGAAAGATCCGGCAGCAGCCCTTGACGGAGCTGGACGCTATCCTGCCCACGCTGGCTGAGGAGATCCGGCAGACCTGCGGCGAAGGAGAGCCCTATATGCTGTTCGGCTATTGCTCCGGCGGCATCGTTGCCTATGAGCTTTGCCGATATATGCAGCAGACCGGCGCTCCCCTGCCCGGTCAGGTATTCCTGTTCGGCATCGGCGCACCGGATCGTCTGCAATCCCATGGAGAGGGAGCGGCGGATACGCCGGAATTCCGGCAGATGCTGGAACAGTTCTTCACACCGGAAAGCATGGGCAGTGAGACAGCTGCTGCACAGGCGGCGGATGCCTACCTATCAGCGTACCGTCAAAGCCCGGAGGTATCCTTTTCCCAGGTATTCCCCGAACTGTCCGAGGAGACGGAATTTGAAAAGGCACAGCTTTTATTCCTGCTGGGCGGCGCTTTGCAGCAGATTGCCCAGGACAATACCATGCTGGAGCAGTACCGATTCCGGCAGCAGGAGCATGCAGTACTTCCCACAACCGGCATCCTTGGGTTCGGTACGGAGGACACCTTTGTTCCCAAAGAAGATGTGCTGGAATGGAGCCGTTTTTTTGCTGCATCCCAGACCCTGGCGGTGCCAGGGGATCATTATGCGATTCTGCGGCAGCCGGAGCCGTTCCTTGCCCGGATCAATCAGTAACACAGAACAGGAGGTTTTAGCTTGTCACAGCTTACACAGCAAATCCATGAACTTTTTGCGCAGGTGCTGCATCTGACGGACACATTCGATGATGACACCCCCTTCATTGAGCTTGGGGGACAGTCCATTCTGATGGGAGAACTGAAAAGCCGGATGGAACAGATGTTTCAGGTGGACATTCCCTTTGACGTGATGTTTGCCCAGGGCACTGTTTCCGGGCTGGCCCAGCAGGTGGAGAAAAGCCGGAACAATGTCATCACCGGCAGTCGGGATGCAGACTTTTCCGTAGATCCGGCATGCCGGTTCCAGCCCTGCCCCATGACGGATCTGCAAACTGCCTACTACATCGGCAGGCAGGCGGACACGGAGCTGGGTGGCAGTCCCACCCGGGGCTATTCGGAGATCATCTGTACCGAGTACGATCAAGAACGGATGACACAGGCCATCCGGAAGCTGTTCCAAAAGCACGATGTGCTGCGCTGCTGTTTCCAGCCGGACGGCACACAGCAGACTGTGCCGGAGTACGATCCCCCGGCGCCGGAACTGGAGGACATCTCCCACATGCCCCCGGCGGAACAGGAAGCCTATCTGCTCCAAAAGCGGGAGCGGATCTTCAATACGCTGTTTGATGTGCATCAGCTGCCCCTGGTCAGCTTTTCGGCAACCAGATGCTCCGGAAAAACCGTGATCCACTTCAACCACGATGGCATGATCATCGATGGCTGGAGCCACGAAAAGCTGATCGATGAGCTGGATCAGTTCTACTCGGATCCGGAGCGTCCTGTCACCCCGCCCGGCATTTGCTTTCCGGATTATGTCCGGTACCTGGAGCAGCTGCCCGGCACGGAGCAATTCCAGGCGGACAAAGCCTACTGGATGGAACAGGCGCACAGCATGTACCCCCGTCCTTCCCTGCCCCTGCTCCGGGAACCAAGTCAGATCAAACAGGTGCACACCCGGCAGGTGATCCGATATATCAGTCAGCCGGTGTGGGACAGCGTCACAGGCTTTGCCGCCCGGCATGGACTGACCCCCTTTGCAGTGCTGTTCACTGCCTTCGGCAAGTCAATCCTCAAATACTGTAAGGATGACCGGTGTCTGATCAACATGCCGGTGGCGGTGCGCCCCCAGATCCACCCGGAAATCGTCGAACTGATCGGAGAATGCTCCAACTTCTTTCTGTTCGGGTTTGACGCAATGCCGGACAGCAGCTTTGTGGAATGCGCTGCCCGGAACCAGCAGAAGATCGCACAGATCATGCAGCACAACGCCTTTTTCGGTACGGACTATATCCGGGCGCTGCAAAAAACAGAGGGTGCCAGTGTGGCAGCCCCCATCGTATTCACCAGCCTGATCGATGTGCCCCGCCGCCGGGAGATCAGTCTGAAAAAAACCTATACCAAGACCCATACCAGCCAGGTGTGGATCGACGCCATTGCCATGCGGAACAAAGAAGGCATCATGCTGACCATGGACTGTGCAGCGGATCTGTTTGAAGAATCCCTGACCGACAGCATCGGGGATACCTTTGCAGAAACCCTGGAAACCATCCATCTGGATCCGGAACGACTGACGGCGCACGCATTCATCGGTCTGACCCACAAGGAACAGGCAGCCATCCGGGACTGCACCCATGCAGATCCCCAGGGTAACATGCCTCTGCTGTCAGAGCTTCTGCTGGAGGCATACCGCCGTTACCCGGAGCATGCTGCCTGCATCGCCGGCGGAAACACCCGAACCTATGCAGAGGTATTCTCCACTGCCGACAGCATCGCAAAACAACTTCTGCCCCTGCTTTCCGGCAGCAATTCATGCCAGACGGCAGTATTCCTGGAAAAAGGCGCACAACAGCTGTACGCCGCCCTTGCCTGCACCATGTGCAACTGCGCCTACTTCCCGCTGGATATCCAGATGCCGGAGCAGCAGCTTGCAGGGTGTCTGAAAAACGCCGGGATCCGGGTAATCCTGACCAACAGCCGATGGGCAGACCAGCTGCGCCGTCTGTCGGATATCACTCTGGTGAATCTGGACAGCGTCCCCTCCTCCGATGGGAAGTCCATCGCCTTTCAGCCCTCCGCACCCGGTGACATTGCCTACATCATCAACACCTCCGGCACCACCGGCATGCCCAAAAGCATCCCCCTCCGGCAGGACGGTCTGGTAAACTGCCTGCTGGAAACCAGAGCATACTGTAACCTGACTGAAGGGGATCGGCTGCTGGCCATCACCAACTACTGTCACGATATGTCCGTCTTTGATCTGTACGGCTCTCTGATTTCCGGCGCCGCTGTAGTGTTCCCGGATGCGGAACGGGAAAAGGATCCCTGCCACTGGGCAGAACTGATTGCCGCTTACGGGATCACCTTCTGGAATTCCGTACCGGCATTTCTAGAGATCCTGCTGGCGGCGGAGATTCCCCATCCGGAAACCGCATTTGCCAGCCTGCGGAATATTCTCACCGGCGGGGACTGGATCCCGGTGCCCCTTGCAAAACAGATCCGGCATAGCTTCGTAAATGCCCGGCTTACCAGCGTAGGCGGCCCCTCTGAAACCACTGTGTGGAATATCTGGCACACAGTCACGGATGCCGACCTACAGGGCAGCTTCATCCCCTACGGCAAGCCCATCCCCCACACCAACTACTTTGTATTGGATGAACGGGGCGAACTTTGTCCCCCTCTGACGGAGGGCATCATGTTCGTAGAGGGCATGGGTGTCACGCCGGGCTATATCGGTCTGCCGGAGGAAAACCAGAAGAAATTCACCCTGTTCCAGGGGCGACGGGTCTATAACACCGGCGACCGGGGTATGTACCTGCCGGAGGGCACGGTGAAATCGCGGCTGCATCAGGCGCGGGAGCGGCTCCGGGAGGAATGGGAGGTGCGAAGCGAATGAAGAAGCAACCCTGGGAACGGCTGGACGATGCGTTTGCGCCCACGCCGCAGGCATTTCATGCGCAGGTGGAGCGCAAGCTGTATCAGGTAACGCGCGGGCAGGCGGCTGAAAGGATCCCACGCCGCGGCTGGCGGCTGGCGGCGGCGCTCGCGCTGCTGGCGGCGCTTTTCTGCGGCACGGCCCTGGCGCTGAGCCGCATGGGCGTGCTGGATTTTCTGGTTGGGCGCGTAGCCGACGGCCCGGCCCGCGAAACGCTGGAAGGCGGCGTAACCCTGCCTGTGGCGCAAAGCTGCGAGGGCGACAGGCTTGTGCTGAGCGTGCGCGACGTGTACCTGGACGCGGAAAGGCTGGCGGTATGCGTGCACATCGCGCCCAAGGATGAAAGCGCCTACCGGCTGCTGAGCGAAACGGACATTGGCGCCGACGGCGAAACCTTCGACCGGATCTGGTGGAACGGAAAAATCATGACCTTTGAGGAATGGCTGCCGGAAGGCAAGGAAATGCTGGTGCTCTCACCCAAACGGATGGAAATTGGCGGCCAGCGCCTGCTGATGAGCTGCGATTGGGTACCGGAGGAGCAGGGCGAAACCTTCCTGTTTGAGGCGAATTTGTGGGAATTGGACGATCCGGCAGCCGCTCTAAACGCGGATGGCACGCTTACCGTGCGCGTGCTGGTAAGCAGCCGCGTGTACGGCGCGAAGGAGACCGCCGAAGCGGCGCTCACGTTCACCGTGCCCGCGCCGGACGACTTTGGAAAGGAGAGATGACGATGCGAAAGGCCATTTGCGCGCTGCTGATGGCGCTGTGCATGACGCTTTGCCCGCTCGCGGGCCTCGCCTGGGACGACTCGCGCTTCTGCGCGCCGGAGGATGTGGATTTGTCGCAGGTGCGGGAGGAAAACGGGCGGCTCGTGGGCGAAATTCTGCTGCCCGCCAACCCTATCTCGGGAGATCATAAGGCCAGGCTGCTGATTGATTGCCCCGTGCCAGCGCCCTTTCCACAGGCGCAGCAGCAAAAGCTGAGCGTGGAATATAAAAAAGTGACCAAGGATATGCTCAAGGAGGCCATCGAGGCGATTGGCCAAAGCACGGAGGGCGGCGAGCTGTACCAGTTCGTGAGCGATCCGCTTACCCGCCACGTCAGCTTTGAAAAGGAGCATAACCTGAGCGACGGTTTCTTTTCGCGGGAGCTCACCAACGATGTAAGCGATCACCCCAAACGGGATGAGCTGCTTGCCGCGCGGAATATGCTCAGAGCCCTGCTTGAGGCCCTGGGCGCGCAGGCC
>ERZ827168.294-NODE-294-length-85285-cov-5.370093_pt1 | contig 85285 bp, 53 predicted proteins | sample MGYA00519868_ERZ827168 | MGnify/ENA primary metagenome ERZ827168 (study PRJEB31778, sample SAMEA3449271) | human gut metagenome | biome: human gut; feature: human-associated habitat; material: faeces | place: United Kingdom | collected 2010/2012 ... | reverse complement strand
AGCCTTTGTGGAATTTATCTATGGAAAGCTTGTCGGCGATAAGGGATACATCGGCCGGAATCTTTTTGAGAGACTGTTCGTCGACGGCATACAACTTATAACCAGGTTGAAAAGCAACATGAAAGGAGCATTGATGTCACTCTCAGACAAACTGCTACTCAGAAAACGGGCCATTATCGAGACTGTCAATGACGAACTTAAGAATATAGCACAGGTGGAACATTCAAGACACAGGAGCTTTGATAATTTTATCGTAAACCTGTTGGGTGCAATTGCTGCATATTGTTGCTTTCCGAAGAAGCCGTGTATCAATGTTACAAGAACTATTGACACACAGCTCGCTTTGTTTTGAATTCGTCGAACTCACGTTAAAAAAGCTTTGGTCTTTGTACAGAAAGTGTTCTAACTCATTATGGACGGCAAGATAATAACATCTGTCCCTACAACGAGGACTAAATCATCAGGATTATGATGGCCAGGAAAGAACACAGACTTATAGAACTTATCTACGGCCTGCACTCCAAGAAGTGTATCAATGACGGCGATGTCTTGCTGGGAGACATGCTCACGACCTTCATGGGGTTCCTTGAAATCGAAAAACCTCTGGCAAACTGCTATATCACCTATAGGGATGAAAAATGAAGTGAAACTCGACAACACCGTGCCACCTTCCTTCAGTATATGACCAACTTACATAACTGCCGGATGAGGGGGGATGACCGCAAGCAGCAAGGCGATGGATAGAGACTGCTTTACAACTACAAAATATCGGCAATACTATTGATTATTCCGACAATGATTATGAATAGGCTACCATCCAAAGAACTTTCCACCATCATCACACTCACGTTCCCAATCGGACTTCCCATACCAGTTAGTCCGATTTCTCTTTATATATTTGGTGATATGCGGCATGATGATGAGCGGGTGTGGTATTTACGGCACTTATGAGCGTCCTAAAGGCCTGCCGGTGGATAGTCTTTTCCGGGATGTGAGACAAGATACGGCCGCGACAGACACCATGTCTTTGGGAACGATGCCGTGGCGACAGCTGTTTCAGGATGCGCATCTGCAGAGACTGATAGAATGTGGGCTGGAGAAAAATACCGATCTGCTCGTGGCTTTGCTCAGAGTGGATCAGGCAAAGGCACAGCTGAAGGCAGCCAAGCTTGCTTTCCTGCCGTCGTTGTCGCTGTCTCCGCAAGGCACGTTGACGTCTGTTGACGGCAACAAACCCACGAAGACTTATGAATTGCCGGTTGAGGCCAGCTGGGAGATTGATATTTTCGGCATTGGCATCGCTCACACAGCCGATATTCAATCGCGGAAAACTTGTGTCAAACCTGCGTGTGGCAAAGGACGAGGAGCAGATAGCGCTGCTCGAATACAAACAGGCGTTGCTTGACGCCGGACAGGAGGTGAACAATTATCTGTATGCGGCCGAATCGGCACAGCGCAGTCTTGAGAGTCACAGCAGACAGTGTGCGGAACTTGAGCGTACGGAACAGACGTCGGACGCCCTTTACCGTACGGGCAACGCCACTTATCTTGAACTTCTCTCGGCCCGGCAGAGCCTGCTTAACGCGCGCCTCAGTGTGATAACCGACACGTATTCACGGTGTGAGGCGATAGTTAATCTTTATAGTGCGCTGGGCGGAGGGTGTGAATGAGGATATCCTTTTTTTCAATTTTTTCATAGCAGTAGATGTGCAGTAATAAACTGCGCGGGGCTGTGCCATAATCACGGCACAGCCCCATTCATTTATTGCAGATACAGTATGTTTTTGTCTAAATGTCCGTTATGCCTTTAAGGCGGAACATCTCGAAGTCCTCGTCGTCCATTCCTGTCTTGTCGAGAGTGACCGGACGGTTGTGGTCGTTGAGGTAGTGGCGGCGTCCGGGCGTATAGAAGCTGCTTGCCACCGACAGGCTGTCGCGGCGGTATCTGGTCTTTATGCCTGCCAGCTGGAGCATGGTGTGGAAGGTCGTGACGCTGTTCTCCACTGTCTTCGTCCTGTTGGCGGCGATGGCGCGTGCTGTTTCAGGAAAGTCGCGGACGTATTGGCGCGAGGTCCAGATGATGAAAGGCACGTGCAGATCGTAGTATGACGGCACCGGTGAGGCGTGCAGGAACAGTTTGCGTCTGTCGTCGAATATGTTTTCACCGTGGTCGGATGTGTAGAGCATTGCCGAACAGGTGCCGCTCTTCTCGAGCATTGACATTATGGAGGCAAGCAGGCGGTCGGTTTGCCGTATGGTGTTGTCGTAGGCATTGATGAGCTGCGGACGGTTCACGGCTTTGGCCTCCGTGGCGTTGTCGGGCTTGAAGAAAGCCATGGCAGACGGGTATCGTTCGCGATAGTTGAAGTGCGAGCCGTACGTATGGATTACGATAAACAGCTTTTTGTGGCCTTCTGACAGCTTTTCGGCTATGAGCGGGAGCAATTCCTCATCCGGCGTGTTTGATGCGCCCTGAGGCCCGTTTTTGATGAATTTCCAGTCGTCGGCCTCCATTCCGAATATGTCGATGAATGAGTGGTTCGGTTTCTGGTTGGAGAAAAAAGCGGTGTGAAAGCCTGCCTCGCGGAAAGCTGTGATGATGCTTCGTTCCCGGTATATACGGTCATAGTTGTCGGCATCGGCAGCCGAAAGCAGCATCGGCACGCTCTTGTGTGTGGTGTTCGATTGTGTGAGCACGTGGTTGAATGTCGTCAGTCCCGGCTTGCCGGTCATGAGCGGCGTGGTGTTGCGCTTGTAACCATAGATGCCGAAGTTGGCGGCGCGAGCCGTCTCGCCTATTACAAGTACATACACCTCGCTGCTGTCGGCGGGGTGGGAGGCCTTGGCTTTGAAGGTGAATCCGGCTGAAGTACGGTCATAACGCGCCGTGGCATGCGAGCGGCTGACTGCCTGAACGAGGTTGTAACCCACATTGACGGGATATATGTCGTTTGTGACTTTGAAATCACTGTCCTTCACAAGACAGATGCCCAGGCACAGAACTCCTGCTGCCATGCCTGCCGTGCTGTATCGGCGCTGCGCCCGTACAAACGCTTCAGGAAGGGCACGGTGTGCCTTTATGGAGCAAGAGGCGAGCACCAGCAACGGCAGATATACCACAATGACACCGACAACTGCCGGCAACAGGTTGTTGAGCAGCTCGGCTGCCTCGCCCGGATTGGTGGTCACGAGATTGAGAAACATATCGACCGCGATGACCGAACGCCCGAACAGATAGAGCAGTACCATCTGGAACGCTGCGAAGAAGACAAGAGGGAAGAGTATCCATATCATCTTGCCGGTCTTGCGGCTGAGCGTCATGAGAAACCAATATGCCGATACCGGCAGCACCACGTTGGTGATGCGTGTCATGACCGACACGCTCTCGGTGAAGGCAAGCACCACATTGGGCAGTGCCAGGGCTATTATCGAGAATATGAAAAGCACGTGTGGCGACGTGCAGAAATTGTATGTTTTCCTAAAATGCTTCATTGATATTGAATATGAATCCAGACTGTCCGCTCTTGCCGAATCCGTAATCCAGGCGGACGTTTACATCTTTCTTGAACTCCCAGCGGTAGCCTATGCCGAAGTTGGGCAGCACGTGGCCCATGCGCATGGAGCTGAATTTATTGAACACGGTTCCTGCTCCTACCCATGCCACGACGCTGTTGCGCTTCCACACATGCTGGCGCAGCTCCACCTGAGCCTCTATCTTGTGCTTGTCGCGATAGCGTCCTTCGTAGTAGCCGCGCATGGAGTAGGAGTTGCCGAGCAGCGCCATCATTCCCCACGACGGGTTGCCGAAGTTGAGCTGACTGCGCAGGTCGGTGGCTATGATGCCGCCTTTCCACACACGGCGATAGGCGTTGAACCGCAGGTCGGTGGTGGAAAAAGCATAGTCGTTGCCCATGAATTTCGGGCGGAAACACTGCGACAGATTGACGTAGAAGCCCCGTTTCGGGTTGGTTGTCACGTCGCGCGAGTCATAGACAAAGGTTAGTCCGACGCCGGTGTTGCGTGTTATGCGGTCCATGCCTTCAAGAAGTTCCGGATTCTTTATGTCTTTTCCTTCTATGAAATCGAACGTAAGCATCGGTCCTATGTATGTGCTCGGAGCCACTCTGAACATGAAACTGGCCTTGGCCTGTGCCTGCCAGCGGTTCATTTCGGTCTCGTTGGCGTCGTTGTTGCCGTTGGCATAGCCTATGCCCCAGTACTTGCACGGGAATGAATAGAAATACAACGTATAGTCAAGACGATATCTGTCGTGCGGAAATATGTGTAGTCCGCGCACGCCGAGCATGTAGAATCCTACGGTAGATACGTCGCCGAAGAGACTCATGTTGGACGGAGGCAGGATGGTGTCGTTGCGGTCGGTTCTGTAAAGTCCCGCCGCAACAAGTCCGAGACCAAGCTTTGTGTCGGTGCTGTAGTGAGGCCCTCCGATGATGCTGAAGTCGAATTTTTTGCTGTAATCGGTCTTGTTGGCATCGTTGAAATAGGCGAGGACCTTGTTGATGAAACCTTTTTTCCTGACGGTGGTGTCGGCCGCGACAGTTGCCACAGAGTCTTTTTCAATCTGTGATGTGTTGCCGGCGGTCGCTGCCGACGCCGAAAAAAGAGCTGTAAGCGCGAATGATGCAAATAATTTTTTCATTGTGCCTGCATGTGTAAAAATGAGAAAAGGATTATCAATAGACAAGTTTTACGTTGTCAATCCATAGAGTGTTGCCCGGCGTGCCTATGTAGGCTCCTCCGTGGCTTGATGAGAACTGCAGTGCGAGGTGTGTAGGGCGTTCGTCGGCACTTGCCCATCCTGTTTCTCTCACGGGCACGCTTTTGCCGTGACTGTTTATGGCATAGTCGCTTTGTCTGAGCCCCATAAGCTCGGCGTTGTACTTAGGATTGTTCCTTATGTCGCCATACATTATGTCGTATGTCGCTCCGTTCACCCATCCGTTTGTGCTTTTGCCGTATTTTACAACCATCGTGCCGACACGCTTGGCCGTGATGTTGCCTTTGGCGTCTTCAGTACGTTTCTGCAGCACGAGCACGGTTATGGCGTAGTCCTGGCCCGGAACGCTTGACGGTTTGCTGAATCCGTTTTGCTTTATTCTGTTCTTCTCGCCCGACACAGCCACCCGATAGTCATACTTTATGGCCTTTGGCCTCTCGGTGAACGGTATGCCCCAGTTGAGGCTTTTGGGTCCGTCTTTGGTACTTGTGATGGGTTCGGTCATACTTCCGAGGAACAACGATCCTGCCGCAAGCACATTGATGTTCATCAGTCCCAGCACTTTTACGTGTTCAATGTGTGTGGTCAGCTTGGCGCAGTAGCCGTTGGCATGCTTGTCGCGCGTCACCGAGCAGTTGGTTTTCACCACTCCCATGACCTTTGCCATGACGTTGGATGTGCCCCAAGGCGAGTTTCCAGCGTTCTTGTAGGGCTTGTTGCCGTTTATGGTCTGGTTTGGACCTACTTCATACAAAGTCTTTGTTTTTCCCCCTATGACAGCTGATTCGCTGATGTTCCGGATTACCCAGTGGTTCATGTCACCGAAAGGTAATAGCTTTTCCTTGTTCTGTGCCGTAACGGAACTTTGCGGCCACAGCAGAATAACCATTGCGAAAACCAATGATGACAGTTGGCTTTGATTCATCATATATTCATTTTTTAGTGAGTTGCAAACGGCAAATATAGGTGATTTAATGAATAGTTGGAAACTTAAATGAATAAATTAGTTTTTTATGCTATATATTTTGTATCTGTTAACAAATATTTGACGGTACGCAGAGTAAATACGTTCATGGGATAGGCAAACAGAGGAGTGAAAACGATAAGGCTTATTTCGCGCTATAAAAGAGCAGACACCGGAATTTGAAATGTGCAATATAGAGTCTTGAAACTGCCCATGTTGAGGCCGGAAACATCCGGTGGCGTAGGCCGAGACGGGCAATATCATAGGCTGAAACGATTAATGTCAGAGGTTGATATATTCCGTTTCATTACCTCGGAATGGCATTTTCCGGACGAATCATGCAGATAACTGTTTGTTTGATCTTTTATTGAGGTCATATCAAAACAAGACGGCTGCACGATGATTATCATCACGCAGCCGTCGCCGAATATCGTATATGTTTATTATTTTACGGCTATTTTAGTAGTCTTGTTTCCGGTTCTGACGATATACAGTCCCGGTGTCACGTTGATGTGTGTGCTGTTGCGGCTTATCACGGTGCCGTTGACGGTCATCACTTCCACCCGTGCGGGGTTGTCGCTGACTGTTATGCAACCGTCGGAGGCGGTGACAGTGACGTCGCTGTCCGCAGTTGTCTCGATGCCGCTTGATACATCGTAGAATGTCATTTCACCTTTGTTCATGTCGAACACCACATCGTACCATCCCGGTTTTATGAGCCATTTGCGGTCGCCGTAGTAGCGTGTGCAGTGCACGGTCTGGCCGGGTTGCAGCACTCTCCGGTCGTCGCTGCATCCGTATCGTCCTTCGTTCCAGTTGTTGTCTCTTCGGTGCTGGTAGGTGGCGAAAATGGTTGCCTCGGCATAACCGGGGTTGTTCACGCCCTCGAGCAGGTGGACCGTGCCTTTATATACTCCGCCTCCGACATGTGGCAGCGATTTTCCGCGGCGTCCCCAATATTCCTCATAGTTGGTTCCTACGAGAAACACCTCGGGCATCCACGCTATGTTGTCTATGTCGGTCGGAGTTATTCTGACGGTCATCGCCTTGAGGTCGATGTTCACTTTGTACGTTCCTCCGTTGGTCTGATACAGGTTTTCGGGAGAGGAATATTCCTCTAGCGGACCTTCACAGATGTCGGGAGTGAGAAATCTCTCTATGTTGCTGTATGGACATGAGAGTATCCGGTTGTCGTCGTTGTCGTAGCTGAAGAACAGATCGCTGCGGTTGCCGTAGAAGTCGCTGCTGTCACTGTTTGACGCATCCACTTCCACCGTGCCCTCATATTTGCCGTCTCCCATGTGGCTTAGAGGATAGTTCTTTGTAGGTGCCCACGCCGATTTGTCTGCCAGACCGCCGCGGCAGTAGAGCTTATCGGGCCAGTTGTCCTGTGCTGTGGCGTTCATGCAGCACAGTGTCATGGCCACGGTGGCTATTGATTTAAGTATGTGTCTCATTTTTATTTCGTTTTTTGTGGTTTATTTTGTGTGTCAGATTATCACTTTGCGCACCGTGCTGCCGTCTTTTCCTGTGGCTTTCACGATGTATATGCCTTTATCGGCTACGCTGATGGTCACGTCAGTTCCCGACCGGTGTGCCACACTCCGGCCCGACATGCTATATACATCTACGGCAAGGCGTTCGTTTCCTTTCACTGTTATGCAGTTGTCATGAACCGAGATTATCGGTCTGTTGCTGTCGTCGACAGGCGAACCTATGCCCGTAGGCTCCACTGTGCCGAGATATTCGCAGCTGAAAGTCTGTAGGAATATGTTCACGGTCACCTTGTAGTAGCCGTCTTTGTCTATTGCCCATTTGTTGTCGTCACCGTTTATCATGAGTTGTGTTGACGCCGTGGCAGGCTCGTCCTGAGTGTAGGGATGAAGGCTTTTTGGCCCCCAGTCGTTTTGTCCGAGAATCTTGAATCTGTTCGGTTCCACATTCTCTGGTCTGTTTTTCAGTTCTCCTGTCCATGTCCATACGTATGGGTCGTTGCCGTCTTGTGTAAGGGCAGGAGCAGTGTCGGCATTCCATCCGCATTCCACGCATCCTCCGGCGATGTACATCTCAAGCCATGGTGAGAACAGTTCGCCGCTCACCTGGCGTGTAGATGTGTTGACGGTGAATTTATAGCGGTCGTCATCGAAAAGGACAACCCATCCAGCATCTGTCGGGTCGGTGGATGTGGTGTATGCCAGACCGTTGCTCACTATGTTAGAGTCGAGGTATCGCGGGATGAGATATATTGTGTTGTCGTTCACGCCCTCGGTGTTGATTATCTTCACTTCGCCGTCAACAAGTTTTCCCGCGAACTTGAACTGATTGTTCGGGAAGTTGTCGAGCTTCTGCAATCCGCCGGGCACAGCGCTGCCGGTGATCCACAGATTGTCGTAAGTCTGCGCCTGGATGGCAGTCTGCGACATTAAGGCGACAAGCATTGCTATTATATGTTTCTTATTCATTTTGTGTTCTTTTGGTTGTTGTGATTATGTTGTTATTTCACGATCTTGCACGTTACGGTCTTTCCGTCGGCAGTGAGACGGCAGATGTAAGTGCCGTGTCCGAATGAAGATATGTCCGCAGCGAGGCTGTCGCAGTTGCTGCCGCTGGTTGTGCAGGTCTCCACTCCGTTTGCCGATACCATTTCAAGTCTTGCGTTTACGGCAGTGTTCGAGAGCTGTGCGGTGACGGTTCCGCTTTGTGCGTCGTATCTGATTGCTGCCGTTGCACTCTCGGCATTGTCTATGTCGGTAAGATTGTTTTGCAGCATCACGCCGTATTTCACTTCTATTGATGTCGTGATATCGCATGATGTGGTAGGAACGTTTACGGTAAGGACTCTTCCTTTTTCGTCATAGCTCCATGCGTCGGCGTAAGCCTCGAATCCGTTTATCATGACCGTCTCAGGCTTGTCGCTTCCGAGAAATTCCACTTTATAGGCTCTTTCGTCGAGCATTCCGGGATATACTCCTACACGTGAGCCGATGTTAAGAGTGACGTTCTGTCCGCTTCTTGTCTGCGTGAACTCAGTGCGTGAGAACACACCCTGCTTGTATAATTCAGTGTCGCCCTCGTCCTCATACAATGAATATGAGCCGTCCGCGCCCGGTACAACCTGCAGAATGAGTGTCGAAGCCTTGGTAACGACGCTCTTTTGAGGCGGATTGTTCACGATGATGCTTCCGGCTTTGTAGAAGTAAGGAATATCCTCCTGACCGTAAGTGTCGCTGAATGTGGTGTTGCCGTCCATCAGTTTTGAGCGGTATACGTTCCACCATTTGCCTTCGGGCAGCCACACCGTGCGCTCGACTGTCTTGTCGGCGCCGGCCCGTTTCACTATCGGAGCGACGAGAATATCATCGCCGAACATGTATTCATCCTCATATTTGTAGGCATCGGCGACTTCAGGATAGTCGTAATAAAGAGGCCGGCAGATTGAGACACCTGTGTCGTAGGCCTCGCGTGCGGAAGTATATATGTAAGGGAAGAGCGCGTAGCGCAGTTCGACGGTCTTCAGAAGCGACGGGAAATTCTCATATTTCCATATGCGGCGCTCTATGTTATCCCAGTTTGTGGCGTGTGTTCTGAATATGGGAGAGAATACTCCGAACTGCATCCATCTCAGATAAAGCTCCGGATCGTTGTCTCCCGACTGTATGTGTCCGCCCAGGTCGTGGCCCCAATATCCGTAGCATACGTTTGATGCCGTGGCTGTGAAATAAGGTTGGAAGGCGAGGGTGGGGAATGTGGAATAGGAGTCGCCGGAGAATCCTATCTGATAGCGGTGACTGCCAAGGCCGCCCCAACGGTGGAATATCACCGGTCTGCGGTCGGGACGGTTGAGGCGCATGTCCTCATAGAACACGTGATTGCACCAGAATGTCTCGCCCAGTCCTTCCATGTTATTGTTTGTCAGCCGTTGCTGCCAGTCAATCCACCAGAAGTCAACACCCTCACTTTCGCGCAGACGAATGATATTCTTGAACATAGCTTTATAGAAATTATAGTCTTCCAGCTGCCAGGGAATATTGGATGTTGAGGCCGGATCCTTGCCAAGGTCGGCGCACATCTGTGCGAAGTTGTCCTCATAGCTGTTCACACCGTCGGCGGGATGCAGGTTCAAAGACACCTTGAGTCCGTGCTGGTGCATCCAGTTTATCAGTCCCTTAGGGTCGGGAATGAGACTTATTTCCCAGCTCCATCCGGTCCAGCCGTCCTTGTGCCAGTCCTTGTCCATAATCATTACGTCGAGCGGAATCTTGTTGTTCTCAACATCCATCACGATGTCCATAAAGTCTTGTGCCGTGTAGCGCTGATATTTGCTGTACCAGTATCCGAACACATAGTCGGGCGGCATAGGTATGCGTCCTGCAATCTTCACGTAGTCGCCGAGCGCTTTCTTATAGTCATGTCCGTAGCAGAGCAGATACCAGTCGGTGGCGTTCTCGTCAACGAGAGGTTTCACCCAGTCTATGCCTCCCTTTTCCATCGGCTCAAGGGCGAATGTGCGGCTGCCGTCACCACGCCGTGCCGACGGCGACTCATCAATAAGAGCCCATCCTCCGCGCGACAGTATTCCGTTCTCGAGTTCGCTTCGTTTCGAGTCGCCTCTGCCATTGTCAAGTGTTCGTGTGGTGCCTTTCAGATTGAGCGCGTCGTCCTTTCCGGGATACCACACCACCTGATGACCGTTCATGTTGAACGTAACGCTAAGGAATTCCGGTCTGTTTTTCAGAACGGTCGGGTTGCTTCCTGTTTTGTATTTCAGTGTGATGGCGTCGGTGGTGATGTAGAGATAGCCGCCTTCCTCTCTTGTGGTGAATGCCGGTACCGGCAGCTTTCTGTTCACAACGGCAAATGTAGCCCTGTCCTCGAAGGCTTTCTTGCTGCTGTATTGAATACGTATCATCTGTGGCGTGAGAACCGTGAATCTCATGTTTCCCGACTGCACTATGGCTTCAGGATTTGCTACAGGATCATTTGTTTCCTGTGCGTTTGATGGCATTAATGTCAATAATGCAAACAGTAAAGTAAACAGGTGTTTCATTAAAAGATATGTTTTGGTTAAGAATAAACTGATTCAGTGTAATATATTTACGGCCGTCTATTTATATTTTAGACGTTTGCAGGTGTGTAGGCGTGTTATATTTTTCTTATTGTTGTCTGGGTTTAAGTTGTCGTTTCAGGTTTTGTGTTCTGTTTATTAAGGCATTTATCGTTGTTGTCCTGCGGGACTTTGTGTCCTTGTGTCCGTTTCATGTCTCGCAGGACAAAACGATTCTATTTAGAGATTATCTCAACAGCTTTCTGTACGATGTGGTTGGTTGTGTTTATGATCTGGAAATATTCGCTCATATCCCAAAGGTCACGTGCCACAAGAGCCTTCATCTGTAGTTTCAGCTGTGGAAGCGTTTGTTTCAGTTCGTTTTCGTCTTTTGGTTTTATCTTGTCTTTCTCAGCATCCTTCAGCATGTCGTCGATGACACTCTGCGGTATCTCGAACTCCTTGTTGAACTGCTCGAATGTCTTGTATTTGTTGCGCAGCATCGTTCTGTTGTCATCAACATACTTCAGGTTTGCGTTGATTATATAGCTTCGTGCGCTCAACTGACGGTGGAGCGGAGTATATTGCGTTGTGTCCAACGGAACGAAGTAGTCGGGCATTATGCCTCCGCCGCCATATACAGTGCGGTGCTTACGCAGAGTCTGATACTTGAGCGAGTCGGCGAAGTGAATGCTGTCGGCGCTGTACAGCTCGCCATGTTTGAAACGCTTCTCTATGTCCATGGCGTAGTCTTCGTTGTCACCTTTCTGGTAAGGTTTCTGTATGCATCGTCCTGCCGGTGTGTAGTAGTGTGCTATTGTGAGTCGCATCATCGAACCGTCAGGGAATTCTATCGGACGCTGTACCAATCCCTTTCCGAATGAACGACGTCCTACTATCTCGCCGCGGTCCTGGTCTTGTATTGCTCCGCTCAGAATTTCGGCTGCCGATGCTGTGTATTCATTCACGAGCACAACCACCTTTCCGTCCAACAGTTTGCCGTTGCCTCTTGCTTTGTATTCCTCACGTTTGGCCATTCTTCCCTCGGTATATACTATCAGGTCGTTCTTTCTGAGGAATTCGTTTGCCATGAGCACGGCCGCCTGTAGATATCCTCCGCCGTTATCCTGTAGGTCGATTATTATGTTTTTCATACCGTGGCTCTTCAGAGAGTCAACACATTCCATGAACTCCTTGTGGGTCGTCGCTCCGAAACTTGCTATGCGCACGTATCCCGTCTCGGGAGTTATCATGTATGATGCGTCGATTGTCTTTACCGGAATCTTGTCGCGTGTCACCATGAATGTGAGCACATCCTTTATTCCTCGTCTCACTATTCCGAGCTTGACATCCGTGCCGCGTTTGCCTCTCAGGCGTTTCATTATCTCGTCGCGGTCCATCTTCACTCCGGCAATCGTGGTGTCGTTGACGCTCACAATGCGGTCGCCGGCGAGTATTCCTACTTTTTCCGACGGTCCGTTTGTTACCGGCTGTATTATTAGCAGTGTGTCTTCAACGATGTTAAACTGCACTCCGATGCCTTCAAACGAGCCCTGCAGCGACTCCTGCATCGATTTTGTTTCTTTTGCCGTGGTATATGACGAGTGCGGGTCGAGCTCCTTCAGCATGCCTCTTATGCCGTCTTCCACAAGCTTCTGTTCGTTCACGCTGTCCACATACAGGTTTGATATCGCCATCTCGGCTATCTGTAGCTTGCGCATCGGACTGTTGTCTCCGAAGTTGAGCCTTATCTGTGCATTTGCGTTTGCCGCGGTCCACAGGCATAAGAATGCCGCGATGGTTGCAGCTTTTGATATAATGTTCATAGTGTCAGTTATGTCTTTTTTATTTCATCGGTGGTGTCAATGCCCTGCCGTGTTCTCTTTAAGTGTGTCTTTGGCTTACTGCATATCCTCCGGCAAGTCTTCTTCCACCACAAGATTGTCTATGATGAAGTTCTGGCGTTCCATGGTGTTCTTTCCCATATAGTATTCCAGAAGCTTCTGCACCTGGTCGGTCTTATGCAGCGTGACCTGTTCGAGTCGCATCTCCGGACCGATGAAGTGCGCGAATTCCTCGGGTGATATTTCTCCGAGTCCTTTGAATCGTGTTATCTCCGGGTCAGGTCCAAGGTCGTGTATTGCCTTCTGCTTCTCCTCGTCGCTGTAACAATAGCGCACGACGAAGTCTTTTTTCTTTTCTGATTTTGTCAGTTTGCTGTCCGCTTCTGCAATAACAGCCTTGTCTTTTATCTTCGAACGCTTGTTCCTCACTCTGAAAAGAGGAGTCTGCAACACATACACGTGTCCTTTCTTTATCAGATCAGGGAAGAACTGGAGGAAGAAAGTTATTATCAGCAGACGTATGTGCATACCGTCCACATCGGCATCAGTTGCCACGATCACCTTGTTGTATCTCAGTGTGTCGAGCCCGTCTTCTATGTCGAGCGCGGCCTGCAACAGGTTGAACTCCTCGTTCTCGTAAACCACTTTCTTTGTCAGTCCGAACGAGTTCAGCGGCTTTCCACGCAGTGAGAATACCGCCTGCGTGTTCACGTCGCGGCTTTTCGTTATGCTTCCGCTTGCCGAGTCACCCTCGGTTATGAATATTGAGCTTTCCTCCTTGCGGTCGTTCTTCGCGTCAGAATAGTGTATGCGGCAGTCGCGCAGCTTCCGGTTGTGCAGGTTGGCTTTCTTGGCTCTCTCACGCGCCAGCTTCGTCACGCCGGCCATCGCCTTGCGTTCCTTCTCGCTTTCCTGAATCTTCTGCTGCATCACCTCCGCTACGTCGGTGTGTATGTGCAGGTAGTTGTCCACCTCAGTCTTTATGAAGTCACCGACGTACTTGTTTATGCTTACGCCTCCTCCCGGCGACATTGTCAGCGAGCCGAGCTTTATCTTTGTCTGACTTTCAAACATCGGCTCCTCCACGTTGATGGCTATTGCGGCCACCAGTCCGTTGCGGATGTCGGCGTATTCGTAGTTCTTGCCGAAGAATTCCTTTATTGTCTTGGCTATGTGTTCCTTGAATGCCGTCTGGTGAGTACCTCCCTGTGTGGTGTGCTGTCCGTTTACGAACGAGTGATATTCCTCACCATACTGATTCGTGTGTGTGAATGCTATCTCGATGTCCTCACCCTTCATGTGTATGATAGGGTAGAGACCGTCGTTTGTCATTGTGTCGTTCAGAAGATCCGCCAGACCGTTACGGCTCAATATCCTGTGGCCGTTGTGCATTATGGTCAGGCCGGTGTTAAGGTAGGTATAGTTTCTCAGCATTGTTTCCACATAATCGTCGTGGAAAGAATAGTTGAGAAACAGCGTGTTGTCAGGTTCGAAGAAGATGTATGTTCCGTGTTCGTCGTCGGTGTCTTCGGTCACGTCGTCAATGAGGTTACCTCTCTGGAAGGTCAGCTTTCTGACTTTTCCGTCACGGTATGAGTGCACCTCAAATCTCGAACTGAGCGCATTCACTGCTTTCACGCCCACACCGTTCAGTCCCACACTCTTCTTGAACGCCTTGGAGTCGTATTTACCTCCAGTGTTGAGCACGCTCACGGCCTCCACCAGCTTTCCTTGCGGAATGCCACGGCCGTAGTCGCGTACGCTTACTCTCAGATTGTCGATGATGTCCACCTCGATGCGTTTTCCTGCGTTCATCTTGAATTCGTCGATCGAGTTGTCTATCACTTCCTTGAGCAATACGTAAATACCGTCTTCAGGAAGTGAGCCGTCTCCCAACCGGCCGATGTACATACCCGGTCGGGTGCGGACATGTTCCATGTCAGACAGGTGTCGGATGTTGTCATCCGTATATTCTACTGTTTGTATTAATTCGTTTTCGTTTGTTTCTGGCATGTTTCTGTTTTAGTCAATAACGGGGTGTTCCCTTCTCTTTCGTCAGGAAATCTTCTTTATGTAGCACTTCCTCTTTTTGTGCATCACCGGGTTCAGAGCGTCCCACTGGCTTTGCACGCCTTCGTTGGTTTCCATTTCCACCTGGCTCTCTCCCCATTCGAAACCATAAGCCTGGTATCTCGGTATGAGGTCGGCGAACATCAGCGCATTTGCGCCTTTGCTGCGGTATTCGGGCAGTACGCCCATGAGCAGCAGGTCCACGATGTTTGTCTTATGATATTTAATGGCCCTGAGCAGATGCCACCATCCCATGGGCAGCATACGTCCGCGCTTGCATTTCTGCAGCGCTCTCGATAACGAAGGTATGGTTATTCCCACTCCTACGAGCTTCTTGTCGGCATTCCAGTCTTCAACGAGCGTTATGAGACTGAGGTCTGCCAACGGCAGATACATCTCCACATACTGGTTTATCTGTTTCTCCGTCAGCTCCGAGAATCCGTACAGGTCCTTGTAAGTCTCGTTTATGAGTCTGAATATCTTCTGTCCGTATCCGTTCTTGAAAATATCCGTCCGTGTAAGTTTCTTGATGTGCAGATTATATCTTTTCTGTATCATCTTCGCTATCTTGGTGTATTTCTCCGGTACGGTGTCGGGCACATAAAGTTTGTATTCCACGTATTTGTTGTCAACCTCGAATCCTCCGAGTGCCTCCATGTGCTTCGGATAATATTCGTAGTTGTATATTGTAGGCATTGTTCCCAGTTGGTCGAATCCCCAGGTAAGCATGCCTTCCGGGTCGAGGTCGGTGAATCCGAGTGGTCCAACCACTTCGGTCATACCTTTGCTGCGGCCGTAATCTTCGACGGCTTTAAGTAGTGCAGCCGACACTTCCATGTCGTCGATGAAATCTATCCATCCGAATCTCACCCGCTTCTGCTGCCATTTCTCATTGGCGCGGTGATTGATGATCGCGGCCACGCGACCTACCATCTTGCCGTCTTTGAACGCCATGTAATATTCGGCTTCGCAGAATTCGAACGCTGCATTCTTGTCTTTTCTCAGTGTGTTGACATCATCGCTGTACAGGTTTGGTACATCGTAGGGATTTCCTTCGTAAAGGTCATAGTGAAACTCTATGAACTTCTTCAGGTCATACCTCGATTCCACTTTCTTTATTTCTATGGATGACATTGTTTATTTTTTTATGTTATACCGAAAATGCAAAAGTACTGAAAATCATGTTAATTGCAAAAAATATGCTGTTTATTTATGATTATTTTCAACAAGTGTGTGCCTTGTGCCGTGCTTTCTTATACATCGGTCATATATGCCGCTCTTCCGGTTATGGCTGTCAGGTGTTGCGGCGAGGCCTATTTTTGCCATATATATCTGTAGTTGAACCGCCTGTTCGGTGCCGTGTCGCCGTCGGTGCAGAGCGATATCGGCGTGTCCAAGCTCTGCGGATTGTCCGCCCATTTGAAGTCAAAGGTCACGCTGTCGCCCGTCAGTCCCATGAGCTTCCGCGGCACTCTCAGCTCCATTTCACAGCCGTTCACCGCATAGTCTATGGTCGCAGCATCGGTCCATTGCCCGAGCTTGGAGTCATATCGTTTCAGAGTTGTCTTGCAGTCGCTCTTCACTTCGAGGTTCACTATGAAGTCATATCCATACCATCCCGTGCTGCTGTCGTGGTCGGCATCTATGAGCAGCAACATCCAGTTCTTGTCCGTGTATGGCGTCATTGTGCTGTCGGTGCGCACATAGAAGTTCATGTATTTCCGGTCGGTCGTCACCTTCGCCTCCACAATGTCGTTGCGTCCGCTGTCGTTGGTGTATCTCAGTCCGGCATATCCGTTATGGTCGCGGTGGTATGTGTCGCCTTTCGTGTCGAGATAATACGACTTCACGTCCTTCCATTCGTCCGTTATGTCGTCCGGCTTCGACTTTCTCAGTCCGCTGTTCCGCGGTATTTCCCTCACGCCTTTATATTTTCTGATGTTCTCTACCATCTGCATGTAGTAGTTGTCGGTGTATTGTCCCTTCACGGGTTGTATGGTCCGGTTGAACTCGGCGTTGTATTGATCGACGAAATAAAACGTGTTGTCCTTGCGTCCGAGGAATGTTGTTGGCCCCGGCAGTTCCGAGCCCGGTGCCTTGCCTATGCGGTATTTCCCCGCCGTCCATTCGTTCCAGTCGTTCAGGTATATGAAGTCAGGGTCGGCCTGCAGCGCCTCGTCCCATCTATCCTGGAAGTATATGCCGTATCCTTCGGGATGTTCCACCTCCTTGCCGAGCCACGGCACGTATGCCTTTTCAGGCATGTCGCGGTCGTTCAGCTTCGGTTCGCCTGTGCCGGTGCGCCAGCTCTTGCCTGTTATCGACAGAGGATGCTGTGCCGGAGTCACCGCCATCTGCTCCACACGGCCGTTGTGTGTGGCAGCCCTTTGCAGAGGCGACAGCTCCGCCACACGTTTGTCGTCCATCTGGTAGCCGAAACTCCAGTTGTCCTCAGTGCCGACATACCGCTTGCCGCCCCAGTCATAATATCCCCACCACATGTTTCTCATGGTGAAAAAATCCTTCACTTCACGTGTATAGTCCTTGTAGAAAGGTTCCGCGTAGTCCGCGTCGCCGTAGTGAGGATCGGATGGGTCGGTCGCAGCCCGGCTGTCGTAGTTGGGATTAGGATTCTTCACCCCGCCGCCGTTCGCGTCGAGCTCGGGCCGCATGTTGCACAGCAACAGCGGTTTACCGTCCCAGTAGAACCAGAAATCCTTATATAGTCCTTTCTTGTAATAGCGCTCATACACCTGTTGCGTCACCGTTATCACAGCACCGTTGTATGTCCAGAAGCACACTTTCGGCACTTGGTTGCCCTCCTTCATCATCTCCGTCATCACCTCAAACAGCGTGTCCCACTGCTGCCAGTAGCACACGGCGTTGGTCACGTCGAGTATCAGCACGTCAACACCGGCGTCGGTGAGCATCGACAGGTCCTTGCGTATAACATACCTGTCGCAGCTCAGGAAATATCCGTTTTCGGGTTCTCCCCAGTGATAGCTTCCCGCTCCGCTCGGCGGTCCCCACAGTCCCGTAGTGTCATTCAACCGCGCGTCGGGATTGCTCTCGAGCGTCTCGGTCACGTCGCGGTATTCTTTCGACGCTCCGTACAGGCTCTCGTCATGCCACGTCACATAGAATATGCCTACTGTCCGCTGCTTGTCTGTCTTGGGCAGTCCGGCTTCCTCGGCAGTAGGCATCACGCGTCCCAGGGCGTCGGTTGCCACCCACGTGTCGCTCATCAGGTCCTGTGCCACGGCGTTGTTTACCGTTGCAGTCATTGCCAGTGCGGTTATTAAGGTGAGTATTCGTTTCATGAAGGTTGTGGTTTTAGTTAATACAGGTTATGTCTATTATTGGTTTTAGTTGCATATTATGCCGGCGGATGCTTTCATTTCAGCTTCTCACATATCAGCAGTACGTGCTCTCCGGCCACGGTAGTACCGAAAATGTAAGTGTCGCCGCCGTCTTTCAGCTTCAGTCTCTTGCGCAGCGCGTCGGCAGAGAGTGGAAAGTTGCGCACCGCCACATTCGCCTTACTGATGCCGGCGAGCTCGCGTTTCAGTTCCTTGCGGTTCATTGTTGAGGCTGTGTCTATGCGGAATGTCCTGCCGGGGAACGTCTCTGCCGCCTCGTGCGCCACAAACAGATGAGAGTTCGCGCCCAACGGAGCCACGCCCATCCTTGCGGACAACAGGGCGAAACATCCGGCTTTCATCACCGATGAGTCAGGCACGTGCAGATACATCCCCTTCAACACCTCCGTCACGTTGCCGCGGTCTGCCGCCTCTGACAAGAGTGCAGTGCATCGGGCAGCCTCTTCTGTAGGCGCAGATGTCGCCGCCTCGCCGTCGTCATAGGCAAACACGCTGTCGTCGTTCACGCAGAACGTCCTCCTGCCTCCATCTTCACTGCGCGTTATCACCACAAGCAGCTCCTTACATTCGTTGCCTGTCGACACTATGTGTATCTGACTCACGTGAGCCCCTTCCACGCTTTCTATCTCCTTCACCGTTTGCGACAGGTCGAGCATCGGCGACAGTTTCACCATTACTGCTCCCGCCTTCGCGAGCATCACCGGCAGCATCGTCAGTATGTCGGGCGTGCAGTCGCTTATGGCGTATGTGCGTGCTCCGTTGCCGTCGCGTCGTGCCGGGTCGATGAAAAAGAGCGTCGCGTCCTCCGCTTCGGGCAGATAGTCGGTGCAGTCGGCACACACACAGCGCACATTGTCGAGTCCCAGACACCTGAAGTTGGCCTCCGCTATGGCGCACAGTTTCTCGTTGCGTTCCACGTACACGCCCCTGTCGAATCCTCTCGCCATGAACGAGAAATCCACACCGAAACCGCCCGTGAGGTCGGTCAGCACTGTTTCTCCGCCTCTCTCAGCCATAGTCTGTTCCACCAGGCGGCGTGCCACCTTCGCCTTATAGCGTGCCGTCTGCTCCGACGAGCACTGTTCCATCGACAGATGAGGCGGATAGGTCAGTCCGTCAGTCGCCGCCCATGACGGCAGTTTGCGGCGTGCTGTCTGCCATCCGGCAATCTGTTCGAGCGCGAAGGTGAGGTCAATGCCCTCCGTTCCCTGATATTTCAGTGCGAGGTGCCGCACGTCTTCGTTGCGGTGTGAGGCTATGAATTCGGCTGTTGTCATTGTATGTCTGTTTATGAAAAGGGCGTGGCTTTGTTTGAAAATGTTGATGATCAATATTGATGATTACAAAGATATGAACTTTTTGCATAATAAGTCCATGTAAATCCTATAAAGGTGACAATTGCTGGTATTAGGAAATATGAGGTCCGTACACTTTCACTAAACTTTCATGTCATTTGTTTGCGTGTGTCAGGATTTTTTCCGAATATTACAGATCTGTCATGTGGACTTTTTCGGATGTACATCCCGGGCGGACAATCTTATAAGCACGGCACAGCGGTACTGTCAGGATGACATCCTTCTTTTGAAATACGGATTCACATTGTCTTCAGGACAATAGAATATCAACGATTGTCATGCAAACAATACTGATTGTAGAAGATGAAAAGAGAGTTGCCGATCTGTTGAAAATAGGATTGGAGGAAAATGGTTATCAGGCCGTTGTCGCTTATGATGGCTTGATGGGGCTCCGGCTGTTTCGTTCCGGCACATACCATCTGGTCATATCGGACATAATCCTTCCCAAGATGGATGGCTTTGAGCTTTGCAAGGAGATACGCAAGTGCAACGAACATGTGCCCATACTAATGCTTACGGCTCTCGGTTCTGCCGACGACAAGCTCGAAGGCTTTGATGCTGGAGCCGACGACTACATGGTGAAGCCTTTCGACTTCAGGGAACTTAATGCGCGTGTCCGTGTGCTTCTGAAGAGAAGCGCGGAGCGTGTGGCCACTACTCCCGGACACATCAGTTATGCCGATATTTCTGTAAATCTTGATATGCGCGAGGTCCAGCGTGCCGGTGTCACCATAAAGTTGTCTCCCAAAGAATACAATCTGTTGGTTTATATGATTGAGAATGCCGAGAAGGTCATCACGCGTGTGGAGATTGCCGAGAACGTGTGGAACACCCATTTTGACACAGGTACCAATTTCATAGATGTCTATATAAATTATCTCCGCAAAAAGGTGGACAAGGATTTTGACAGAAAACTCATTCACACGAAACCCGGAGTAGGGTTCATCTTTTCAGACAAGATATGAAGATACGTACAGCTCTGACGCTGAAAAACACATGTGCTACGGCAGCTGTGTTCCTGGCCTGCCTCACAATGATTTATCTTGTGAGCGAACACACACGCAGCAAAACTTTTTTCCATGATTTAAGTGGTGAGGCAATTACCAAGGCACATCTTTTTCTGCGCGATCAGGTCGATGCGCGCACGATGCAGTCTATCTATCTCAACAACCGCAAGTTCATCAACGAGGTCGAGGTTGCCGTTTATACCACCGATTTCCGCATGCTTTATCATGACGCCATACAGAACGACATCATAAAGGAAGACCGTAGCATGATGAACCGCATCATCCGGGAGAAGGAGATAAATTTCTATGTCGGCAGGTATCAGTGTATAGGCATGCTCTATCATTTCCAAGGCCGCGACTACATCATCACGGCGGCCGCCTACGGCAGTTATGGCTACGACAATCTTTATGAACTTCAGAACGCTCTTGTGGTTTTGTTTCTTGTCGGACTTTCGTTGCTGTTTGTCGTGTGCTATTTTCTTGCACGTTCCTCACTCAAGCCTATCAGAGACATTGTTAAGGAAGCCGAAACCATAACGAGCTCGCAGATGGATCGCCGTCTGCCGGTGAGAAACGCCCACGACGAGCTCGGCGAGCTCAGCATAGCCTTCAATTCATTGCTCGACCGTCTGCAGATATCGTTCGATTCGCAGAAGATGTTTGTCAGCAACGTGTCGCACGAACTGCGCACACCGTTGGCCGCGCTTATTGCCGAACTCGACCTTTCCCTGCAAAAAGAACGTAGTGGCGAGCATTACCGCCGTGCCATAGAGAATGCCCTTAGCGACGCCCGCCGTATGACAAAGCTCATAGACGGACTGCTCAATCTGGCAAAGGCCGACTATCAGAAAGAACAGATCCGCATGAAGGAGATAAGGCTCGACGAGCTTTTGCTCGATGTGCGCAGCTACATACTCAAGGCCCATCCGGAATACAAAGTCAACATCCTGTTCGAACAGGAGGATGCAGACGACGACCGGATGATCACCGTCATGGGAAACGTGTATCTGCTAAGCATCGCCTTCTCAAATCTCATCGAGAACAACTGCAAGTATTCGGCCGACAAGACATCGTTCGTGCAGATCTCATATTGGGACCGTTTTACCGTCGTACGTCTTTCTGACGACGGCATCGGTATGACCGACACCGACAAGGAAAAACTGTTCACCCTTTTCTATCGCGGCAACCACGAGACAAATGTCGAGGGCCACGGCATCGGCATGACTCTTTCGCACAAGATAATATCCTTGCATCAGGGCCGCATAGATGTTTACTCTACACACGGTGAAGGCACGACGTTTGTCATAGAACTTCCACATGTCTGACGTGTCTTTCTTCATCCCGCTCCGTTTGCCTTGCTTTCCGGTCAGGGGTTGGCTTTTCTAATGATTTTCTAATGGCGTTCTAATATATTTCTAACAGCCACTCCGAACGTTTCTGCTTACTTTTGCGCCGTTGAGAAATTTAAAGTATTAACCAGACAAAAGTAGAGAACGATGTGGAAGAAAAGAAAAGGCAACTTGGTTTTTGCTTACGATACCGCGAGGGTATTCATGGCAGCGACGCAGCCGCTTGTCTCTGTTTACGGTTTTTTTCAGACGTCCAGGATAGGACTGCGTGCCGAAGAGGTCGAGCGCAGACGGGCTGTCTTCGGGCGCAACGAGGTGGAGCACGAAAAGAAGAAGAATCCCTTTTCCACTTTCATAAAGGCTTTCATCAATCCGTTCATCGGCGTGCTCACGGTTCTTGTGGTGGTGTCGTTTATCCTTGATGTGCTCACTGCCGATCCGGGTGAGCAGGACTGGACAGCAATCATCATCATTTCGGTCATGGTTGTTTCGAGCTCCATTCTCAAGTTCAGACAGGAATGGAAGGCCGGAGCATCGAGCGAGTCGCTGCTCAGGATGGTAACCAATACCTGCTATGTCAGGCGTGTGGGTAATCATGATGAGGAGATCGACATAGCCGACCTCGTGCCGGGCGACATCGTGATGATTGCGGCAGGCGACATGATACCGGCCGATATGCGCATCATTGAGGCAAAAGACATGTTTGTGAGCCAGACATCGCTCACGGGAGAATCTGACCCGATAGAAAAACATCCGCATGCACTGAAAGGCATGACGGCCGATAAGAGCTTGGCCGAACTCGACAACATCTGTTTCCTCGGCTCGAATGTGGTCAGCGGCTCCGCAACCGGAATAGTGTTCGCAACCGGCAACGACACTTATATGGGCTCTATTGTCAAAGGCATCACCGGCCACCGTGCGGCAACGGCTTTCGATAAGGGCATCAGCAGGGTGAGCTTTCTGCTCATACGCTTCATGCTTGTGATGATTCCTTTCGTGTTTCTCGTGAACGGATTCACGAAAGGCGACTGGCTGGAGGCATTCCTCTTTGCCGTCTCCGTGGCGGTGGGCCTCACCCCGGAAATGCTTCCGATGATAGTCACCGCCAATCTTTCGAAAGGAGCCGTGGCCATGTCGCGCAAGAAAACCATTGTGAAGGATCTTAACGCCATACAGAATTTCGGAGCGATGGACATATTGTGTACTGACAAGACGGGAACGCTCACGTGTGACCAGATCGTGCTTGAGAAATACATCAACGCCGACGGGAGCGATGACGACGATAAGCGCATACTGCGGCATGCCTATTTCAACAGCTTCTTTCAGACGGGCTTAAAGAATCTTATGGACAAGGCCATCCTGTCGCATGTGAGGGATCTTTCGCTGGAATACCTGAAAGACGATTACAGAAAAGTGGATGAGATACCGTTCGACTTCACCCGGCGCAGGATGTCGGTGGTGGTGGAGGATAAGGCCGGCAAGCGTCAGATTATAACAAAGGGAGCCGTCGAGGAGATGCTCGCCATCTGCTCGCATGCCGAGTATAAGGGTGCTGTGCATCCGCTCACTCCGGAACTGAGGGCGAGGGCACTGGAGATAAGCGTCCGTATGAACAGACAGGGCATGCGTGTGCTTGCGGTGGCGCACAAGAGTTATCTCAGCAAGGACCGTGACTTCAGCGTTGCCGATGAGAGCGGCATGGTGCTTATCGGCTATCTTGCCTTTCTCGATCCACCCAAACCCTCGGCAGCAAGCGCCATACGCCGGTTGCACGAGCATGGCATAGAAGTGAAGATACTGTCGGGTGACAACGATGCAGTGGTGCAGACCATAGCCCGTCAGGTAGGCATAGACACGAGTTGCGCGGTCAGCGGACCTGAACTTGAATGCATGGATTCCGCAGAGCTGCGCAAGGCAGTACTGCGCACGAAGGTATTCGCCAGGCTTACACCCGACCAGAAGACCCTTATCATATCCCTGCTTCAGGAACAGAACCACACCGTGGGCTTCCTTGGCGACGGCATAAACGACGCTGCCGCGCTGCGTCAGTCGGACATCGGCATATCTGTCGATTCTGCCGTTGACATAGCAAAGGAAAGCGCGGACATCATCCTGTTGGAGAAGAACCTTATGGTGCTCGAGGATGGCGTGCTGGAAGGAAGACGTACGTTTGGAAATATTACCAAATACATCAAGATGACGGCAAGCTCCAACTTCGGCAATATGTTCAGTGTGATGGCTGCCAGTGCTTTCCTGCCGTTCCTGCCCATGCTGCCCATACATCTGCTCATACAGAATCTGCTTTACGACATATCGCAGACAGCCATTCCGTTCGACCGTATGGACGCTGATTATCTGCGCCGGCCGCGCAAGTGGGATGCTTCAGACCTGAGCCGGTTCATGATTTTCATAGGTCCGATAAGTTCCGTATTCGACATCGCCACTTATCTTGTCATGTGGTATGTGTTTGGCTGCGACTCTTCCGCCCATCAGTCGCTGTTCCAGTCGGGATGGTTTGTCGAGGGGCTGCTATCGCAGACACTCATTGTGCACATGATACGTACGCGCAGGATACCGTTCGTGCAGAGCCGCGCGTCGTGGCAGGTCAGCATGATGGCTCTGCTCACGGTTACGGCCGGCATCCTCATCCCTTTCACGCCGTTGGGCGGTGCCATTGGACTGGAGCCTCTGCCTTTGGCCTATTTCCCGTGGCTGTTCGGCATACTGCTGTCATACTGCATGCTGACGCAGATTGTGAAGAACTGGTATATAAGACGTTTTGTGAAATGGCTTTAATCGTTGGAAAAAAGGTCATGACGGATGTCTTTGCCATGTAGGCGACTGTCTTTGGCAGTCGCCTTTCAGTTCATGATTCAATGTTAAGCCATGCCATCGAACCGCAGACATCCGCATGCGATAGTTGCAACTTGGTGGACTTCCGGCATACAGACTTTCATCTGCTGTCGGGCAGACATCCGTGTTCCGCTTTCTTTCATGTTGCCGGACATATCTATTTTTACAGACATCCGTGCGCTGTGTGACGGAAATGATGAGGTCCGGTTGCGGAAACCATTGGTCCTGATGATAATTGCAACCCGGTTGCAGTACTTTTGGAATAACTTTGCGGCAGAAATAAAAACAAAGAGATTATGGAAAAAGAACATCATCATCATATCTGTTTATGGCCAATCGTTGTGTCGGCCGTAATGCTTGTTGCCGGACTTGTAGCCGGCTGGATGGATATGCAGTGGTTTGAGGGTGTCGTAGCACTGGTGTGGTATATAGTCGCTTTCCTGCCTGTTGGTGCGGGAGTGATGCGCTCGGCGGTGGAACATGCCTCTCACGGCGACGTGTTCAATGAGTTCATGCTCATGGCCCTGGCTTCGATAGGTGCCTTCATCATAGGCGAGTATCCCGAGGCCGTGGCAGTGATGCTGCTCTATCAGGTGGGCGAGATGCTCCAGCACCGCGCAGTGGAACGTGTGCGCCGCAACATAAGCAGTATGGTTGCGTTCCGTCCCGACCACGCTGCAGTGGTGAGAAACGGTAAGGTAGTGACGTGTGCTCCGGAGGATGTGGCTGTGGGCGAGACGATAGAAGTGAAGCCCGGCGAGCGCGTGCCTCTCGACGGCGAGCTGCTCAGTGCCGACGCGGCATTCGACACATCGGCCCTGACGGGCGAGTCGCTGCCCCGCGCGATAGCCACCGGCAGTGAGGTGTCGGCAGGAATGATAGCCACCGGCAGCGTCGTACGTCTGCGTGTATTGCGCCCGGCGGGCGAGTCGGCAGTGTCGCGCATACTGCATCTTGTGGAAGAAGCATCGGCCCGCAAGGCTCCTACCGAGCTGTTCATCCGCCGTTTCGCACGTGTATATACCCCTGCGGTGTTCGGTCTGGCAGTGCTCGTGGTGCTCGTGCCGTGGCTGCTCAGCGCCGTAGGACTGACATCCTCGTACGACTTCGGCCAGTGGTTCGGCCGCGCACTCATATTCCTTGTCATAGCATGTCCTTGCGCGTTGGTGATAAGTGTGCCGTTAGGCTATTTCGCAGGCATAGGCGCCGCGTCGCGCCTCGGCATACTGTTCAAGGGCGGAGGCAGTCTGGATGCCATATCAAGTGTGGATACCGTTGCGTTCGACAAGACGGGTACGCTCACCGCGGGAACCTTCGAGGTGCGCCGTGTTGAGGGACTATCAAACTCAGACCTCGCCATGGTGGCTGCCATGGAACGCTCTACGTCGCACCCCGTAGCACGCGCCATCGTGGAATATGCCGGTCATTTCGCGCCGCCTGCCACGATGCCCGATGTGAAGACCGTTGCCGGTTACGGACTGGAAGCCGGCGACTGGCTTGCCGGAACGCCGCGTCTGCTGAAGATGCACAACATAAGCGTGCCCGAACTTCTCGACGACGAGCAGGGCACAATAGTCGCCGTGGCTGCCGGCGGAGAGTATAAGGGATGTATAATACTGGGCGACGTGGTGCGTCAGGATGCCCGTGAGGCTGTCAGCCGGTTGGGCATGCACACCGTGATATTGTCGGGCGACCGTCAGCCGATAGTCGATGCGGTGGCCGAGGAGATAGGTGCCGACAGAGGATATGGCGACCTGCTGCCTGGCGACAAGGCCGAATACATAGCGTCGATGCAGCGCGACGGTCACAAGGTGACATTCGTGGGCGACGGCATAAACGACGCCCCAGTGCTTGCCACGAGCGACGTGGGCATAGCCTTCGGAGCAGGCAGCGCCGACATGGCTGTCGAGACGGCCGACGCAGTGATACATTCGGGAAAGCTCGTGAAGATAGCCGAGGCTGTGGAAGCAGGCCGCCGTACGCGCCGCATAGTGAAACAGAACATCGTGCTGGCGATAGGTTTCAAGGTGCTGGTGATGATTCTCGGACTCTTCGGAGTGGCAAACATCTGGATGGCAGTATTTGCCGATACGGGCGTGGCACTGCTCGCGGTTCTCAACTCGATGCGTATTTTTTCGATGTCTCGCGGTCATAAGGAGTGAAAACATTTTGAAATGTGCGTTTATTTGGCTAACTTCGCAGCGTGACACATTGAAAACACGACAACGAACATACAGCCTATCATGTACGACGAACAATTCTATCTTGACAAACTGAAGCACCGTGGCATACGCCCGACGGCCACACGACTGCTCATTCTGCGCAATATGATGCGTGGCGATGAGGCGGTGTCGCTGCCCGACATGGAGCGTTATCTGCCCACGGTAGATAAATCCACCATATCGCGCACGCTGTCGCTATTTCTGCTCAACCGTCTTGTGCACGTCATAGACGACGGCTCCGGCTCGCTAAAGTATGCCGTTTGCTCCGACGACTGCGACTGCTCGGTGGAAGATGAGCACACACATTTCTACTGCACCTCGTGCCACCGCACGTTCTGTCTGAAGCACATCGCCGTGCCGGTGGTCGATTTGCCGCCGGGATTCACACTGTCGAGCATCAATTATGTGCTCAAAGGCCTGTGTCCGGAGTGTGCTGAGGCTGAGCACGAGAGCGGGCGTTGAAACCGCGTCCAGCGCTTTGAAATTGCGTGACTGCGCGATGAAGAGAATAAAAACAAGGACAGAATTTATAGAGAAATGGAAAATAACGGCTGCATGAAGCAGCTTTGTAGAAATTAAGAGAGTATAAACTCCAATAGTAACGACGCTGTTTCGGAATTGAAACAGCGTCGTTTTTTATGCTGAAACGAAAACGATGTGTACTGTTTTCAAATTATAACCGGATTTGTTTTTTCACTCCGAGTTTTCTGATATACCCCGAAAAATAAGCGCGTATTTGCGAGTAGAGCCATCTTCGGGCGCAAATACGCAAAAAATAAGAGGTTTTTATAAGATGTTGAATATCAATAACTTATGTTTAAGGGGTATTTTGTCGCCTTGCAAAAAGCACCATATCGTCTTGCGAAATGGCCTATTTCAGGGTGCGAAATGGTGCTTTTCAGCCCCTGATATGGGCTTTATCGCACTGCGAAATGGGCATTATCGCACTGCGAAATGGGCATTATCAGAAAGCAAAAAGAGTATTTTCGGACTATGGTATGGGGTATATCATAAGACGATGCAGGCTGAAATGGGCTTAATAATGTATGTTTTAACATTCCTTTACATCTCTTTTGCGAAAATATTTTGTCAAAATTTAGTCAAGAAAAATTGTAAGTTCGTTGCGTGAGTTTACTCTGTAAATGCCGGTATCTGTCATAAAAAGAAATACGGGGAGTGTGTTGTGCGTTTGCTTGGATGAATTATTTGTTATGGATGCGCGGACTTATTATTATGCGAATAAATATACTCTGCTGTATGAGCTAATACTCTGTATTGTGTGAGCAGGTGCAATACATCGTATAGATAAATGCGCGGCGCGGTTTATATAGTCACGTGTTGTTATTAGGTTTTCCGATGTCAGGTGGCATTTTATGAATAAAAACCGTTCAACTTTGGATTTGTGTTGAGCCGTATTTTGTTTGTCAATCCGTGAAATGCGGCATAGAGTGTATCGCCAAACCATTTTATCTTGCGTGTAATAACGAAAAACACCGGTGACGGAGTGTGATTGCGTCACCGGTGATTCGTGCTGTCAGACGCGGCGTAATGGTCTTGTCGCCTGACGATATAGTCTGATTGTTTATTTCAAATCCTTGAACAGCTTTTGTGAGAACAATGTGAGATAGATGCGCCAGTTGCGCCAGATGTGTCCGCCGTCGTTCTCGTAGTATTCGTATTTATATCCCTTCTCGTCGAAATATTCGCGCAGCACCTTGTTCGGTTCATACAGGAAGTCGTCCTTGCCTATGCCAATCCAGTAGAGTTTCGGTTTGCTGTCGAAGAGCTTCTGCAACAGGTCGCAGGTCTCCTTGTCGGCTCTCAGCTTCTCGGCGAAGTTGTTGAGGTCGCGGTTTCCCTTTATCCATGGAGCTGCGGAGAACAGACCGTAGTAGTCGAAGGTCTCGGGATAGAGCATGGATATGCCGAAGGTGTGGCCGCCACCCATGGAGAGTCCGCATACGGCGCGGCCCTCACGCTTCTTTATTGTGCGGTAGTTGTTGTCGATGAAGTTCACGATGTCCATGAAGCTGTCCTCCATCGAAGCCTTCGCCTTTGTCTTTATGGTGTAGTGACCCGGTATGTACATGCCTGCCGACCATTCGCCCGGAGCTGCGCTGCAGTTGGTGTTGCCGTTGGGCATGACTACAATCATGGGTTTTACCTTGCCCGCAGCGATGAGGTTGTCGAGTATCTGTGCGGCGCGTCCCAGCTCGCTCCATGCGTTCTCGTCGCCGCCCATGCCGTGCATAAGGTAAAGCACCGGATAGCGTTTCTTGCCGTCATATCCGGCCGGAGTATAGACAGTGAGGCGGCGGTTGAGGCCCAGTGTGGGGCTGTCATACCACACCTTTGCCACTGTTCCATGCGGCACCTTGTTCACACTGTACAGAGAGCCTCGGTCGCCTTTCTCCTTTGATATGATGAAGAGGCTGGAGTAGGTGGTTATGTCGCGGTTCATGTATGCGTTGGACGGATCGACTATGCGCATGCCATCCACCTTGAAGCTGTAGGAATAGAGCTCCGGCGCAAGCGGCTCGGTCGTTACCGACCACATGCCTTTGTCGTTCTTGGTCATTGGCAGAGTGATGCCGCTTATCTGATTGAAGTCGCCCGTCACCTCCACTTTCTGTGCGTTGGGCGCGAAGAGGTTGAATGTTACGCTACCGTCGGCGTTCTCCACCGGCGATACAGCCGAGGCCTTGTCCCACAAAGCCTGCTGGGCCATGGTCGCCATGCTTATGGCTATCACGGCAAGAAGAATTGTCAAACGTTTCATGTTTGTCTTGTTTTTGTTTTGTTATAGGTGTAAGTATGTTTTCATTTTCATATCATTGCTGTGCGCCGAGCCTGCGGCGGCAGTCCTCGAGAATGGCGGTCAGCTCCTCTACGGTAGTGGCGCGGAGCATTGCTATGCGCGTCTGGCGGAAGTCGGGTATGCCTTTGAAGATGGGCGTGGAGGCAAGATGGCGGCGGGTGTGGAGTATGCCGCGGTACTCGTCGATGCGTTCCACGTTGATGCGGAGTTGTTCCTCGAGAATGTCAATCTTGCGGTCAAGGTCGAGCGAAAGGTCCTGCGGCCGGCCGTCGAGATAGTCGCGCATCTCCTTGAATATCCACGGGCGGCCGAAGGTGGCACGTCCCACCATGACGGCATCCACGCCGTAGTCGTCGAAAGCGCGCTCGGCATCCTCGGGCGACGTGATGTCGCCGTTGCCTATGATGGGTATGTGTATGCGCGGATTGCGCTTCACCTCGCCTATGAGCGTCCAGTCGGCGCTGCCGGTGTACATCTGTGCACGTGTGCGGCCGTGGATGGTGAGCGCCTGTATGCCGCAGTCCTGAAGCTGCTCGGCAAGGTCGGTGATGATGAGGTGGCTGCTGTCCCAGCCCAGACGGGTCTTTACGGTGACGGGCGTGTGCACTGCCTTCACCACTTCGCGCGTTATGTCGAGCATGAGCGGAATGTTCTGCAGCATGCCCGCGCCGGCTCCCTTGCCGGCCACCTTCTTCACGGGGCAGCCGAAGTTGAGGTCGATGACGTCGGGATGTGCCTCTTCCACTATCTTTGCTGCCTCCACCATGGCTTCGGTGTCGCGGCCGTATATCTGTATGCCCACTGGACGTTCGTCGTCGCTTATGGTGAGCTTGCTTACTGTCGATTTGATGGAGCGCACGAGAGCCTCGGCACTCACAAACTCGGTATATACCATTGATGCGCCGAAACGCTTGCAGAGCTTGCGGAAGCCTATGTCGGTAACGTCTTCCATCGGGGCGAGAAACAGAGGTCTGTCTCCGAATTCTATGTTTCCTATTTTCATTGTCTGTTGTTTTATTGCAGAAGATGATAAGTGCCGCCGGCGTACATCCTGACCACGCCTTTCATCTCGAGCGAGAAGAGCAGTGCCGACATGCGCTGTACGGGGATGCCTGTGCGCACGGCGAGCATGTTGATCTGCATGTCGTTGGTCTTGGCGAGTGTCGAGACGATGAGCTGCTCGTCGTCGGTGAGTTCGGGAAAGAGCTGACGCTCGATGCCTTGCTGACGGGCGTCGCGCAGGGCGGAGTCGTTGTCCCACGTCATGGCGGCGGCAAGGTCGGCGGCGCAGGTTATGAGTGCCGCTCCGTTGTCGCGTATGAGATTGTTGCAGCCTTCGCTGTAGGTCATTCCCACCGCTCCGGGGAAGGCGAACACGTCGCGCCCGTAGCTTTGGGCTATGCCTGTGGTGATGAGTCCGCCGCCGTGACTGGCGCTCTCAACGAGAAGTGTGGCGTCGGCCATGCCTGCCACGATGCGGTTGCGGCGCACGAAGTTCACCTTGTCGGCGTTGGTGCCGGTGAGAAACTCGGTGATTAGGCCGCCCCGGGTGAGCATCTCGCGTGCCGTGTCCCTGTGGCTTGAGGGATAGATGGTGTCGAGACCGTGGGCAAGGACGGCGGCAGTGTCGAAGCCCGAGCGCAGGGCGTTGCGGTGGGCGCAGATATCAACGCCGTAGGCAAGGCCGCTTATGATGAGCACGTCGGGGCATATCTGCCGCAGGTCGTCGCAGAAGCGGCGTATGAGGTCCTGACCGTAGGATGTGCAGTGGCGCGTGCCGACGATGCTCAGGACGCGTGCGCGGTTGAGGTCGGCGTTGCCTTTGTAGAACAGCATGAGCGGAGCGTCGTCGCACTCACGCAGCCGCGACGGATAGCGCGTGTCGTTCATCGTGAGTGGTGTGATGCCGTGAGTCTCGTCATACTCCAGTTCTGCCTCGGCGCGTCGCAACGGTTCGCTGACGTCTTTCAGCGCGTCGACGAGGCGCTGTGTGGCGTCGGGCAACACGTCGCGTATGTCGTCACGGTGGTCCATTACAGCCGTGGCGGAGCCGAGACGCCGGTATAGCTCGAGCATTCCGGCGAGGCTGAAGTAGTTGATGCGCGTGAGCGCTATGGTGTTGATTATTTCCTGTGAGTTGTCCATCGGCACATTGCTGTTGCGGTTTGTGTTGCCGGCATCACGTCCGGCTATATGCGGCGTGCGGTTGTTTAGATGTATTTGGCGAAGGCGCGGTCGTAGTCGTCGCTGTTGCCCAGGCGGCCGTTGATGAGGCACACCAGTTCGACAGTGGCACGGAAGCACAGGCGCTCGTCGCTCTTGCGGAATATGTCCTGATTGAAGATGTAGCGCAGACCCTCCTTGTGCATCGCCAGGCGCGAGATGAACACGTCGTCGCAGCGCAGTGGAGTCTTGTACTGGAGATTCATTCGTGCCACCACGGCATCGACACCCTTCTCGTGGAGTTTTGAGAAACTCACTCCGAGCGATGCGAGAAACAGATGTCGCGTGTGTTCGGTGTAGTGCAGATAGTTCGCGTTGTTCACTATGCCCTGGATGTCGCACTCATAGTCGCGGACCTCCATCTCGGTTTCAAATATGTATTCCATTCTTATCGTTGTTTTCTTTATCGGTTGCCGCACCGGCGGGCGTTGTGCTGCGTTGTTTCAGATATTCGTATCCGAAACGGCAGCGCAGGCAGTCCTTGCGGTCGCAGTAGTTCTTCTTCAGTTGTATGAGTGCCTGTGTGTCGCCGGCGTTCTGCACTTTCAGCCCACATTCCTCCCACATGCGCACTATGTTGTTGTGTTCGGGCGCGAGCTGTTCGAGGAAATCGGTGGCGCGCCAACACATTTCTTCAGACGATTTGTGACGTCCGTAGGCAAACAGCATCGGCACTACGGTGTTGATGATGAGCAGGTCGATGGACTGTCGGGAGAGGCTTTTCGCGCTCTCGCGGCTGGCATGACCGAAGGTGTAGTGGGTGCGCCAGTAGGGTGTTACGGACGTTGTGAGCATGTGGCGCGCGTCGTCTATGGTGTCGCATCCGGCTATAAGGCTGAGACCGGCACGGCGCGAATGGTAGAGCGATGCGAGCTGCGCGATGCGTATGTGGGGGAAGTTCTGCGGGCGGAGGCGCAGGAACTTCCACAAACGGAAGTCGATGGGGTGGAGTGAGAACTTGTGGGCAAGATACTGATATTCGCGGCTCAGACGGACGAAATAGTCGTCGGCGAGTGTCGCCTCGCGCTGGCGTTCGGGCATGGCGTCGGCAGAAAGCAGTCCGGCCTGACCGAGAAAGAGTGCCTCGGTCTGGAATATGTCGTCGCGGTGACGGCCGATGTGCATCATCGGCATGTTGAGAGCCCACGTCTCGAAGGCTTCGCTGTTGACACCGAAACCGTAGTTGCGTGCCAGGGTGACGAAGAAAGCGTCTTCCCACGAACCGTCGCAGCGTTTCACACGCTCGGCTATCGCTTCAGTCTTCTGTTCGAGACGCTCGGCCTGGAGCGCGCTCATCCACGAGTGGACGGTGATTGACGGCAGGGTGGGGATGAGCTTGTGGCAGGGCGGATACTTATCCTCGTGGAGCAGACGCTCGTAGTTTGACGTTACGCTCTCGGGCACTTCGAGCTGCATCTGTGGCAGTGTGTTGCCGTGGCTTGTCCTTACTTCAGAGTCGATTGTCTTTGCTATATGGAGTATCACGTTGTCGTAGCGAGGATCGCGGTCGTGTCCGTGAGCGTACCAGTCGGACGACTTGTCGTGTATCTCAATGTTTCCCACCCACATGGTGCCGCCTATCTTCACCTTGGCGTTGAAGAAGTCGGGGCCGGAATCGCTGTTGTGGAGACCCGGATCGATTACTTCCACGCTGAGGCCGTCGGTCGTCTCGAGCCTTCTAAGCGGAAAAAGCTTGTGCTTCCATATGTAGTGGAGGAGTTGTTCCATATTATGTAAAGACGAAAAGGATAGATACAAAACTACACAAAAAATCCCGAACTATCAGTGATAGTCCGGGATTTTTTTGTATTGTATAATGTTATTGTGCATTTGTCTGAATGCATGTTCCTGTCTGTAGGAATATTGCCGTCGACTTATTTATTCATAATTTTAATTGTCTTGCCGTCAGCCTTCTTTATGATGTTAAGGCCCTTCTTCATGCTGTTCAGCTTGTTGCCATTGATGTCGTATATGGCTTCAACTTCACTGTTTGTTACAGCGTTGTCGATTCCGTCAGAGACGTCGTAGCCGAATTTCACATTGATGTTCATTGGGAAATTATCCATGACGTATGTGATGTCGATGTTTGCGGTAAGTTTACTGTCTGTCATTTCACCAGTCATGTCTACATCTACAGACTGTCCTGCGAGCATCCACACTTTGTCGGGGTCAGAGCTTTCTCCTTCTTTTATGGTTACGGTCTGCTTGGTGCTGAGGTTTACAACTCCGTTCTCCTCTGTTGCGTCAACGTCTGTCATTTCAATGGTACCTACGGCCATCAAGCTTGGAATTTCAAAGTTTTTCAGTGTCAGAGTGTATTTGCCATCAGCCTGTTTTGTTACGTCGATTGTAGCCTGCTGAGCTGGCATTGTGTTGCCATATAAACTTATGACGAGGTTGTCTGTATAGCTCTTTGTCACGCTAGGAATCGTTCCGAATATGGCAGTGATATCCATATTTGCGGCTGCTATTGACATGTTCAGATAGAGTTGGTCGTCCTTCATGCAGCTGCCTTCGTTGATCGTTACGTCAGCACTTACTGGTATAATTCCTAACTTTATTGATAATGTGACTTTTGTTTCCTCAAAGTATGTTGTTCCTGTTGCTTCATCATAGTTGCTTTTTACGTTCTCAACCTTAATATCACCCAATTTAAGTGAGGAGAAAGAAAAATCATTCAGTGTGATGTTGTAAGCACCTTCAACACCTACTACTTTATCAACAGTTACTGTAGATTCAGATACAGTAGGGTCTCCGAAACCTAAAGATATTGAAAGCTGATCGGTAAAGTCTTTTGCTCCAGCTGTCAGGGTAAGCGCGAAAAGCGCGATAAAAGTAAAAATCTTATTCATATTTTCTTAAGTTTAAATGTTGTTTATTTTATTCTATATGATACACCTATTGTTCCGTATATTGGGTAAAGTGTCTGTTCTATGGTGTTGAAGTCGTCTTTGAAAATTCCGGTTACTCCCCAAGAAAGATCCGCAAAGACTCCCCAACGCTTGTGGAAATACCATTCGGTCCCGAGCATGACGCCGAATTGCAGGTTGCGCATGTCGTCGCTGAAGTCGTAAGTGCCACGGTTGCCATCTTCGGAGCCAAGTTCCACTTTCGCTCCTGTGGGATTGCCTACGCGCATATATCCGTCGTAAGCATATCCGCGGAATGTGTGTGACCTTACGTATGACATGTAAGGACCGAGCTTAAGGTGGAGATTCCTATTTATGGAATAGGTCGCCTGTAGCGGCAACGTGAGCATCCACATCTCCACTTCAGACGTGTTGTGACCGGTAAACTGTCCTTCAAGACTTTGTCCGCCGCGCACTATAGCCATATGGTAGTTCTTCACCGTGGCATCGATGTTCATGCCTTTGTTCTCAATATGCAGTCCTGTGGTTATTCCCCAGTGTTCGGAGAGGTTCTTGTATACACCGAGACCCAGTGAGAAGTTCGGCTCAAGCTTATAGCTGTCCAGACTTCTTATTGAGGCAGGCATGCCTAACGGAGACGTGCCTCCTATGCTGTATCCGAAGCGCAGGTTGTAAGTAAGGTTGTCAAGTACGCTTGTTCCGAAGGCTGATATGGCTGTAACAGAAGCCAAAACCAGTGTAAGTATTTTTTTTCTCATCATCATTCTGTAGTTTTTTCACATACAACTTCAACTTCGTCAATATACAGTGTGCTGCCTATGGCTCCACAGAAAGATGCTCCCTCTCTGCTCGATGTGAACACTACAGCCAGGTTGTAGCCTCTGTTCTTCAGCTCGTTCTCGTCGATGTCGTCTGTATAGTTGAAGTCGATGTCGAACATTGTCCATTCTTCAGCAGGTTTAACCTCATCAAGACGTGCTATGGCCACAATGTTGCTGTTGGTCAGCACGTCGTCTCCATACAGCATCACAGGATTTCCGTTGCTGTCATGGTTGCGGTAGAATACGGCGTAAATGTCAGCTTGGTCAACCTTATCAGGTATGATGTTTCCCATTCTGTCTTGGAAATTTTTGCCTGGACTATATTTGTACCATCCTTTGAATTTTATGGGCTTCTGATCGAAAGGACGGCCGAAGTTGGTCGCTTTAAGTGTATTTGTAAGCGCCTTGCTCACATCGAAGTAACCTATGAACAGGTTACCGGCTGCGATGGCCATGTTAACCCAACTTCCAAGCTCTCCCGTGCTGCATGTCTCGAGTTTCACGCCGGCACCGTAATAACCCTCGGCAAGTGGTGCCGTAGGATAGCTGTCGGCACTTGCACTGCTCATGCTGAGGTTGAATCCAGGATTGCCTGTAGCCCAGTTGCCCAACCATTCGCCGTCGTTGCTGAGGTCGCTCCACTCATAGAATTCACCTCCGGCAGATCCTTTGACTGTACGGAAGTTTTCAAAATCATATTTTCCTACAGAATTCTCCACTTTGAATGCCACAGTGTATGTCCTGTTCCATTGTCCATCTTGTGACGTCACTTTGTAAGTCACTTTTCTGCCGTCACTGAAGTCGTGAGGTGAACCGTTGGCTGGCTCCATCGTCGCGCCATCGGTGACTTTGAATATCGGAGCCATATTGCTCAGGTCTGCACCGACTTTCACGTTGAAAGTTATATCAGAAAGGTCTGACGGCACATTGACAAGTGTATCGCTTGCAGCGAAAAAGAAATCAGAAGGGTTGTCTGTGTGTACGTATACCTCCTCAATGTCGCATTCCGCGTTTAGTGGCTCGTCTTTAAAACACGACGAAAGCATCCCACAGCATACGACAGAAAACAATAAAATGTATGGGCTTCTCATTAATTATAATTAAAAAAACGGTGTAAAGGTAAGAAAAAAACTCATTCCGGCCAAAAGTTTTTATAAAATATGGCTACTTTTTGCTTATATATCCTAATAAATGTCACGAATGTGACAAATAATTAATAACTTTGCGCAACTATTATTTTTATTATTATGAACATAGCATTGATAGGCTACGGCAAGATGGGACACATGGTTGAGACCATCGCAAAGGCACGTGGCCACCGTATAGTGAGCATTATCGATGTAGACAACACCGATGATTTCGACAGCGAGGCATTCGCTTCGGCTGATGTGGCAATAGAGTTTACAAACCCGACAGCAGCTTATGGCAACTATCTCAGGGCTTTCAAGCATAACGTGAAAGTGGTGAGCGGTTCTACAGGATGGATGAAAGAACACGGCGACGACGTGCGCCGCATGTGCACCGAAGGCGGTCAGACGCTGTTCTGGGCAAGCAATTTCTCAGTCGGAGTAGCCATATTCTCTGCCGTGAACAGATATCTGGCACGCATAATGAACAATTTTCCGCAGTATGATGTCCACATGAGCGAGACACATCACGTACACAAACTCGACGCACCGTCGGGCACAGCCATCACTCTTGCCGAGGATATAATAGACAATCTCGACCGCAAGAAGGACTGGACAAAGGGCCATCAGCTCCACGCCGACGGCACCGAGAGCGGTTCCAACGACGTAGATTCTTCTCTGCTTGCCATCGAGAGCCTGCGCCGCGACGAGGTTCCGGGCATACACTCGGTGGTATATGACAGCCCTGCCGACTGCATCACAATCACCCACGACGCCCATTCGCGTGAGGGATTTGCCCTTGGTGCTGTCCTCGCAGCCGAATACACAAAGGATCACACCGGTCTGCTCACCACCGCCGACCTGTTCAAATTCTGATAAAACAGCTTCGCCGGTATCATCCGGCTGCAATAATATCAATATCCAAAAAATACATCAGAAAAAATGATTGATAAGGAAAAAGAAAGAAGAAACATGAAAGTACAGTGGGCAAAGTTCGCTGTCGTAGCCGTTCTCTACCTGCTCTTCCTCTATTGGGTGAGAAGTTGGTGGGGACTGATAGTGCTGCCCTTCATCTTCGATGTTTACATAACCAAAAAGATACGCTGGCAGTGGTGGCGTGATGCCGATCGTCCGGTGCGCTTCATCATGTCATGGGTCGATGCCCTTGTCTTTGCTCTTGTGGCTGTGTATTTCATCAATCTGTTCTTCTTCCAGAACTACGTCATCCCCTCAAGCTCGCTCGAAAAATCGCTTCTTACGGGCGACTATCTCTTTGTAAGCAAGATAAGCTACGGTCCGCGCAAGCCTAACACTCCGCTCACAATGCCTCTCACACAGCACACACTTCCCGTGTTCGACTGCAAGTCTTACATCGAGTGGCCGCAGTGGGGATACGACCGTGCGCCGGGTCTCGGCAAGGTGAAGCTCAACGACATTGTGGTATTCAACTATCCGGCAGGCGACTCGCTCTGCACCGCCGACCAGTGGAACACTCAGGATTTCTATCAGATGGTCTATTCATTCGGCCATCAGATATATCAGGAGCAGTATCCCGAACCTGTTGATTACAGAAAACTCAACGCCGCCGACCGTCTGAAGTTCTTCGACGGAATATATGCCATCGGCCGCAGATACATTGCCGAGAATCCGCAGATATACGGAGAGGTCATCTCACGCCCTGTCGATCGCCGCGAGAATTATGTAAAGCGCTGCGTCGGACTGCCGGGACAGACTTTGCAGATAAAGAACCGCATAGTGTATGTTGACGGTAAACCCAACAAGGAACCCGACAATGTGCAGTACACATACTACGTCAAGCTGAAAGCGTCGATGCCCGAAGACCTCATGGAAGAGCTCGGCATATCCATGGAAGACCTCAAGAGTCTTAACGAGCGCGGTTATCTTCCGCTCACGTCACGTGCCGCACGCATACTGAAGTCGCGCCGCGACATTGTCGAGAGCATCACTCTCAACACCGACGCCACCACCGAGGACATCTATCCTCTCAACGGTGCTACGGGATGGACACGCGACAACTACGGACCGATATGGATTCCGAAGAAGGGCGCGACCATCAAGCTCACGCTCGACAACATAGCCATCTACGAGCGTCCTATCAGAGTGTATGAGGGTCACGACCTGAAGATAAGTAACGGAAGCATATACATCGACGGTAAGCTGGCCAAGACATATACCTTCGCCATGGACTATTACTGGATGATGGGTGACAACCGTCACAACTCGCTCGACTCACGCTACTGGGGCTTTGTGCCCGAGGATCACATCGTGGGCAAGCCGATATTCATCTGGTGGTCGAGCGATCCCGACCGTCATGGCTTCAGTGGCATACGTTGGAGTCGCCTGTTCCGTTTTGTAGATAACATAAAGTAAGGCTGCGACCTTCCCACAGATAATGTCTGAAATGACGCAGGCTTTACTTTCATCAGCATATTTCGGTCCGGTGCAGTGGTATCAGAAGCTGCACCGTTACGACCGCTGCTTCATCGAACGCTACGACAACTACATGAAGCAGACCTACCGCAACCGGTGCGTTATAGCCACCACAGCCGGTCCGCAGACGCTTACGGTCCCCATAGAACGCTATGAGGGCCGTAAGTGCCTTATGCGGGACATCCGCATAAGCGACCACGGCTCGTGGCGCCATCTCCACTGGAACGCTCTCGTGTCGTCCTATGGCGAGAGTCCGTTTTTCGATTATTATGCCGACGACATACGCCCATTCTTTGAGCGCCGCTGGGATTTCCTGTTCGACTTCAACCTCGAAATAACCCACACCATCTGCTCGCTTCTCGACATACAGCCCACCATCGAGCTCACCGACGATTACCTCCGTGCCGACGCCATCGGCGCCGACGATTTCCGCGACGCCATACGTCCCAAGCATCCTCTGCCCGACGAGTCGTTCGAGCCGCGTCCTTATTATCAGGTGTATGCCCAGAAAAACGGTTTCCTGCACAATCTCAGTGTGTTAGACCTTCTGTTCAACGAAGGTCCGGAAGGCATTTTCCTTCTTTAATGCACATTTCCGCGACGTTTTGTTTTTTTACGTATTGATAAGTGCAAAATCAATAATTGTTAAATAATACGTGAAATAAGGTTTGCTTTCAGATTATTATATAACTTTACAAATAGTTGAAAATAAAAAATCATTGCTATATGAAAATCAATTATCTGAAAGTATCTGCTGTCATGATGGCAGGATGCCTTGTGGCAAGCTCGTGTGTAGGAACATTCCAGCTCACTCACAGGCTGGCATTGTGGAACACAAAAGCCACCAATGAGAAGTTCCTGAATGAAATAATCTTCCTGTTCATCAGCCCCGCTTATGCCGTGTGCGGAGTCGTTGATGCGCTTGTTATTAATACAATAGAATTCTGGTCCGGCACTAATCCTCTCGCCAAGAACGAGGGCAAGACGCAGACCATCATGGGCCAGGACGGCCGTTATTATGCCGTAACAACCCTCAAGGACGGATATGAGATAAAGAAACCCGACGGCGAGATATTGAAGTTCCTCTACGACAGCAAGAACGACTCGTGGTCGCAGGTGGTTGACGGCAAGACTACGGAGATATTCCGTTTCAACGAAGACGGCACCATACAGGCATCGCTGCCCGACGGTGGCAAGATAAACGTGAAGCCAGATGCTGCCGGCCTCTTCGAGGCGCGCATGGCGGTAAACGGTGCCAATCTCTGGGCTTTGAGATAAATATCATCGGATCATAGGCTAATATACATAAAAAGGGCATATCTCCACGGCGTCTGTTGCTACGCCCGGCGATATGCCCTTTTCGCTTTATTCTGTGCGCTGTGACGGCCTTACTTCTCTTCCGATGTGATGTGTATGCCTGCCGTCTGTCACGCGTTCACGTCACTTCTTACGCGGTCGGCGACGTGCCCATCCCTCCTCGCTGAAGTCGGGCTCCTCGCCCACGAGCTTTATGTCGGGATTGTTGATGAACTGTCGCCAGTCATCCTTGCGTCCGCTCTCCTTGAACGGCTTTGCTTCCGCGCCGCGGTCGCGCTTCTTCGACTTCTTCTCATATTTGCCGAAATCGTCGCGGCTGTCGCTCTTCCTCGGGCGTCGTTCGCCACGTTTGCGGTCGTCGGCGTCGTTACATCTCACCGTACGGCCCTTGTACGACTTGCCGTCGAGTGCGCGCATCACCTTATTAGCATCCTCCTCAGGCACCTCTATGTATGAGAACTTGCCCAGCAGGTCGATGTGTCCCACTTCCTGGTGGCCGCGCATGTTCTTGTTGAGGAACTGCATCACCTCACCAGGATAGAATCCGTCGTCCTTGCCCAGGTTGATGAACAGTCGGCGGTAGCCGTTCTCCGCCTTGCGTTGTCCGCGTGTACGGGTCTTCTTGCCGTCCTTGCGTGCCTCACCCTTCTTCGCGCGTTCGGTCGAAGGCTTGGTTATCTCAGGCGCGTTGGCATAGTAGGCGAGGAACCGTCCGAACTCCAGACTCACTATTTTCTTCAGTATGTCCTCCTTGTCCACATACTCGAAATGCCTGTTTATGTCCTCCATGAACGGAGCAATCTCCTCCTCGTTCACGTCCACCTTCTCTATCTCGTCTATCGCCTTGTAGAGCTGCTTGGTGCATATCTCCTTCGGAGTAGGCAGCTCGCCGGCCACGAAACTCTTGCCTATCACCTTCTCTATGGCCTTCACCTTGTGGCGTTCGCGGGTGTGTATTATGCTGATGGACGTTCCCTTCTTTCCGGCGCGGCCCGTACGTCCGCTGCGGTGGGTGTAGCTCTCTATGTCGTCGGGCAGTCCGTAGTTTATGACGTGCGTCAGATCGTCCACGTCGAGACCGCGCGCCGCCACGTCGGTAGCCACGAGCAGCTGCGTGAGATGCTGGCGGAACTTCTGCATGGTGAGGTCGCGCTGCTGCTGCGAGAGGTCACCGTGCAGCGACTCGGCGTTGTATCCGTCGCGTATGAGCTTGTCGGCCACCTCCTGTGTCTCCACCTTCGTGCGGCAGAAGATGATGGCGTATATGCGCGGATAGTAATCCACTATGCGCTTCAGTGCCAGATATTTGTCCTTGGCGTTCACCAGATAGTATATGTGGTTCACGTTTTCCGCACCCTCGTTGCGCGAGCCCACCACTATTTCCTTGTGGTCGTGCAGGTAGTTCAGGGCTATCTTCTCTATCTCCTTGCTCATCGTTGCCGAGAAGAGCAGGGTGTTGCGGTCCTGCGGCACGCCCTCGAATATCTCGTTTATGCTGTCCGAAAATCCCATGTTGAGCATCTCGTCGGCCTCGTCGAGCACCACGTTGCTCACGTTGTCCAGCTTAGCCGCGCCGCGGTTCATCAGGTCGATGAGACGTCCCGGAGTGGCAACGATGATCTGTGCGCCGTGTTTCAGCGCGTGCATCTGGTTTATTATGGACGTTCCGCCATATACAGCCACGATGTTTATGCCCTTGATGTATTTGGCGAAACTCTTCAGGTCGTCGGCTATCTGAAGGCACAGCTCACGTGTCGGACTGAGTACGAGAGCCTGAGTGGTGCGGTCGTTAGCATCGACGCGTTGCAGCAGTGGAATGCCGAAGGCGGCTGTCTTGCCCGTTCCTGTCTGTGCCAGGGCTATCACGTCGTTACCATTACCGAGCAAATAAGGAATCACTTCTTCCTGAACAGGCATCGGATGCTCAAATCCGAGTTCTGTGATGGCGCGGCGAATCTCTTCGCTTACGCCCAATTCTTCAAATGTTTTCAATGCTGTGTTGTTTGTGAATGAAATAAATGGGGTGTATTTCTGATGATGTAGTACACAAGAGTTTGGTCTTTATCCCGAATCCGGCTGCAAAGTTACAGCAAAAGGCAGACAATACAAAATATAATCACCTATTTTATTGTATATCAGTAAATAATTAATATCTTTGCCTAACATAGGATGCGGTTCGGCAGTGCCAAAATCGGAAAAACTTTGTTTCTCCGTTTTGTCGTTGCGCTCACCTTCCGCTATCTTTTATCTGTTTTATTCATAATAAGGATGTATTGTCAATACTGAATATAACAAATAGAAATTATGTATATAGGAGTTTTCTGTTCGGCAAATGCCGACATCGATCCCGATTTTTTCGAGCTCACCCGTCAGTTCGGTGAGTGGATGGGCCGCAACGGCCACATGCTGGTGTTCGGAGGATGCAATCTCGGACTGATGGAGTGTGTTGCCCGTGCCGTGCACGAGGCAGGAGGATTGTGCATAGGTGCCGTGCCGACGATAGTGGAGAAGGGCGGACGCACGTCAGACTATGTGGATGTGAAGATAATGTGCGACAATCTGAGCGACCGCAAGGACATAATGCTCGCCAAGAGCGACGTGCTCGTGGCGCTTCCCGGAGGCGTGGGCACGCTCGACGAGATATTCACCGTGGTGGCCTCCGCGTCGATAGGCTACCACCACAAGCGCGTCATCCTCTACAACATGAAGGGCTTCTGGAATCCGCTTCTCACCATGCTCGACAGCATGAAGAAGGCAGGAGTGATACGCCGCGGATTCGACGACCAGCTGCTCGTCGCCTCCACGCAGGACGAGCTTGTGGAGATGCTCTCGCGCGAGGGCTGACGTGTGCGGCTGACGGAATAGCGAACAATTAATGAATATAAAACAGATATGAGACGATTGTTGTTCATCGCAGCCATGATGCTGCTGTCGCTACAGGCCTTTGCCGGCGACGAGGGCCGCTACATTGAGGTGAGCGGTACGGCCGAAGTGGAAATCGTGCCGGACGAGATACACTACATCATCGAGATGAAAAGAATACTTCGAGGAGGAATTCGACGGCAAGTCGAAGCCGGAAGATTTCGCCACCAAGGTGCCGCTCGATGTCATTGAGCAGCAGGTGAGGCGTGTCATAAAAGACGCCGGAGTGCCTGCGGACGCTGTGCGCACCGAGGAGATAGGCAACACATGGCGCGAGCGCGGCATGGACTTTCTCGTGTCGAAGCGTCTGGACATAACGCTCAGCGACTTCGAGACCATCGAACGCATACGCAAGGGGCTCGACACGCGCGGCATCAACGCCATGTATATAGGTGAGCTGAAGAACAAGAACATGGCAGAATGGCATGAGAAAGGACGCACCGAAGCCCTCAAGGCCGCACGCAACAAGGCCGAATACATGGCTTCGGCTGCGGGATGCGGGCTCGGTCGTGTGATGCGCATCGTTGAGGGTAACGCTGCCGGGAGAACGTTGCCGGCGGCGCAGGCCAACGTGATGGCTTCGGGCGCATCGTCGGCAGACACCTACCGCACCATAAAAAAGACATACACCGTGATTGTGAGATACGAGTTGGCCGACCGGCCATGACGTTGTCGCATGATGAGAAATACTTTTGTCCGTCTGCTCCGCCACGTGTGGGGCAGGCGGACTTTTGTTTTGTTCCGGACAACGCGGACGCGATAAACATTGATATAGCATTTACCTACGCCATGACAGACCTACACTGGCATGAACGATAAATCATCATCAGGAGCGCGGCGCGTAATTCTCATGCCTTTTCCGTCGCCTCATGTCAGCGTTTTTAATGGAAACTGACGGGACATGCTTACGATTTTTCTTGACTGAATTTTGACAAAATATTTTCGCGAAAGAGATGTAAAGGAATCTTAAATCAGTCATTATGAAGCCTGTTTCGGTATTTACCGCATAGCCATATACCCTTTAATGTAGTCCGAAAAGCCTATTCTTACATTCCGATATTGCCCATTTCATGGTCCGATAAAGCCCATTTCATGGGCTGAAAAGCACCATTTCGCACCCTGAAATAGGCCATTTCGCAAGCCGAAACGGTGCTTTTTGCAATGCGAAGAAACACCTCTTAAACATAAATCACTGATAATCAACACTATATAAAAATCTCTTATTTTTCGCGTATTTGCGTCCGAAGTAAAGTCCGCTCGCAAATACGCGCTTATTTTTCGGGGTATATCGGGAAACTGAAACCGGAAAACCGAAATCCGGTTACAATTTGAAAGTTGACCGTATCGGTTCTCTCTCCGTATGAGAAAACAACGCTTATCCGGCTTATACCCGCGGTCTTTCATTGAAGTCAAATCACGTTCTATTTCCGTCAGTCCGTTTTCCGACAGTCAGACATCTCCATACTGTTCTGTGAAAAAAATCGTTCCTCTCGCAGGCATTGCTGTTCAGGGTGCGCCGTGAGCACGTACGTCATGTGTCGCCATGTGGTGCATGGTCTCCGCAGCCGTGTCCTTTTATACGCATTTCCTGTGTTTTCAAGGCTGTAGGAGATGCAGTTTATTACATATTTATAACCATAAAATACAGAATTTGTATTATTACCCATCCACTTTTTTAAAGAATATTAATTTCTGTAATCGTCTGATTATCAATAACATTGCATTTTTATTCCATCCACATGAATCCACTTTCTGTTTTTGTGCGCTTTTTTTGCGCATTTTTAATGAATAAATTTGCGATGGTTAAATCGCGAAATTACCTAAACAAAAACCAAATGTTATAAACTTTATGAGAAAATGTAAATCTATCATTCTGACGTTATTGGTTTCGTTTATATCAATGACCATGTACGCGCAGGATTTCATCTGCTCAGGTACAATCGTCGATGAATTAGGCGAACCGATAATAGGAGCGTCGGTATTCCAGACAGGAAGCAAGAACGGCGTGTTCTCCGACATCAACGGAGAGTTTAAGTTGGCACAGGTGCCGGAGGGCAGTTCTATCACAATCTCGTACATCGGATACAAGACCATTGAGACAAAGGCAGCGGCCGGCATGCGTATCGTCATGCACGAGGACAACGAACTGTTGGGCGAAGTTGTCGTAGTGGGTTACGGTGTACAGAAGAAGAGTGTCGTTACGGCGTCAATAGCTAAAGTCTCCGCCAGCGACCTCGCCACCACAGCACCGGTGCGTATGGACAACGCCCTGAAGGGTCTCGCTGCCGGTGTCACCGTTACATCTTCGTCAGGACAGCCGGGTGCGGCTGCGCAGATACGCATACGTGGTATCGGAACCATAAACAACTCTGACCCGCTGTACATTGTTGACGGTATGCCTATCGAGGGCGGACTCGACTATGTGAACCCGAGCGACATCGAGAGTATAGAGGTGCTCAAGGACGCGGCGTCCGGAGCAATCTACGGTGCGCGTGCCGCCAACGGTGTAGTACTCGTAACCACCAAGTCGGGAAAGAAGGGTAAGGTGAAGGTCAACTAAAACTTCTCTTACGGATGGCAGAGCAAATGGCGCAAGCGCGACGTGCTCAACGCCACTGAGTATGCAGTGATGATGAACGAGGGTTATATCAACGCCGGCATGCAGCCGCTCTATTCTGACCCGTACAATCTGACCGACGCCATGGGCAATTCCATCACTACCGGAACCGACTGGCAGGACGAGCTGTTCAACGACAACGCGCCTGTGATGAATCACGACGTGACCATCAGCGGTGCTTCGGACAAGGTGAACTATTATCTCTCAATGGGTTACTACGAGCAGGAGGGTATCATTGGCGGCAATTTCGACCGCTCCAACTATCAGCGTCTCTCGCTGCGCAGCAACACCAAATACAATCTGTTCGACGTATCCAAGGAGCGCAACTGGCTCAACAAGCTCGACGTGACAGTGAACCTTTCCTACGCACGTGTTAAGTCGAAGAGCATCGACGCCAACTCGCAGTGGGGTTCTCCGCTGGGTTCGGCCCTCTCGCTCTCGCCTATACTCACACCTACACTTACAGGCGCGGCTGCCGACGCTCAGGACGAGTTCTACCGTCAGACACAGCCCGACTATCCCGGCCCGATACTCTCGCCCAACGGCGACCCGTACACCATCGCCGGTACGACATACAACGAGATGGTGAACCCGCTGGCATCGCTCTCGCTACCGGGCGCACAGAACTGGAGCCACAAGTTCGTAACCAACTTCGCAGCCGAGCTACAGCTGTGGGACGGACTGAAATATCGCATATCCTACGGCGCAGACATGTCGTTCTGGGGTAATGAAAGCCACACAATACTGTATTATCTCACCACAAACAACAAGGCCACTCACACGAGTGCCTCGCAGGAAAGCGACCGCGGAACAGTATGGCAGCTCGAGAACGTGCTGACCTATGACAAGACTTTCGGCGACCATACGTTCAACGTTGTGCTGGGACAGTCGGCCATGAAGAACACCGGATGGACTCTCGGTGCGAGCCGCTGGAACCTCATCGACCTGAACAAACCTTACATCGACTTCGCGTCGGGTCTGGCAGAGAACGGCGAGCGCGACGGATGGGGCGGACCGTCAAATCCACATACGCTGTCGTCAATGTTCGCCCGTCTGAGCTACAACTACGCAGAGCGTTACATGTTCCAGGCAACAGTACGCCGCGACGGTTCGAGCCGCTTCGGTACAAACAATAAGTACGCTACATTCCCGTCGTTCTCTTTAGGATGGAACATCATCAACGAATCGTTCATGAAGAAAGCTCCGAAGTGGCTGTCTAACCTGAAGCTGCGTGCAAGCTGGGGTAAGAACGGTAACGAGAATATAGACGACTTCCGCTATGCAGTGTTCACAGCTACCGGCAACAACTACATACTCGGACGCGGCGAGGCTGTGATAAACGGCGTGAAGGCAAACGGACTGTCAAATCCTGACCTCAAATGGGAGGAGTCGGAGCAGACTGACATAGGTCTTGACTTCGGATTCATGAACAACGCCCTCACCTTCACCGTAGATTACTATAAGAAGAGAACAAACGGCATACTTATGACCATGGCGATACCGTCATACGTCGGTGAGACCAAGCCTATCGGCAACGTGGGCAAGATGGAGAACTCAGGCGTTGAGTTCGAACTCGGATACAAGTTCAACGTGGCAGACGCTCAGTTCAGCATCCGCGGCAATGCCTCTTATCTGCATAACGAACTCATAGAGCTGGGTAACGACACGGGATGGGCTGCATACGACTCGTTCCAGGGCGTGGGCACCATCACACGTGCGATGAACGGCGAGCCGTTCCCATACTTCTACGGACTGAATACAGCCGGAATATTCCAGACACAGGAGGAGATAGACTCTTACGTTGGACCTGACGGAAAGACTCCTATACAGCCGGATGCAAAACCGGGTTACGTGAGATTCGTCGATCTGAACAACGACGGTGTGATAGACGACAACGACCGCACCAAGATTGGTAAGGGTATGCCAGACTGGACGTTCGGTGTGAACTTCTCAGCTGCATGGCGCGGATTCGACTTCAACATGATGTGGCAGGGCACTGCCGGCAACGACGTGTTCGACGCTACACGACGCATAGACATCAACTCAAGCAACCTGCCGTCGTGGATGCTCAACCGCTGGACCGGTCCGGGCACTTCCGACAAGTATCCTATCTTCATCGTAGGCGACTCTTCAGACAACTGGAAGTCTTCAGACCTCTACGTGTATGACGGTTCTTACCTGCGCCTGAAGAACATCGAGCTGGGCTATACGCTCCCGGCAAACCTCACAAAGACCGTGTTCATAAACAGACTTAGAGTATATGTTTCTGCCGAGAACCTTCTTACATTTACTAAATATCATGGCTTTGATCCAGAAATCTCTTCGGGTGGAACTTCGCTCGGCGTAGACTACGGTGTATATCCGCAGGCTCGTGTATGGCGAATAGGTTTCAATCTGGAGTTCTAAACCTAAACAATGTTTTGACGTTGACGGGAATAAGGTCTGAGGCTCTGCCGACGACCTTACCGCCCGGAAACCTAAGACAATTAAAAACAAGACAACAATGAAAAAGCTAAATATATATGCCGGCCTTATCATGGCCGCCTCGGTGACGCTTACCGGCTGTAGTGACGACTTCCTGGAGGTCACACCGCCTACGTCAAATCCGATAGAGGAGTATTTCACAACGCGCGATCATGTATATGAATCGCTTATCTCCGCCTATGCGCCGCTGCAGTGGCCTGACTGGGGATATGACCAGTATAACCCGCTGAACATCATGAGCGACATCATGGCAGACGATATATGGCCGGGTGGAGCAAGCAGTACGGACAACCAGTACTGGCACCTGATGATGAACTACAACGCCAATCCCGAGAACTGTATGTCGGGACTGTGGACTTGTGAGTATAGCGGCATAAAGCGTTGCAACGACGTGCTGACATACATAGGATGGGCAGGCGACAACATAGACGAGGACGAGCGTGCCCTGTGGACAGCCCAGATGCATGTGCTGAGAGCTTACTACTACTGTAATCTTTGGAAGTTCTGGGGCAACATCCCGTTCTATACTGAGAACCTTGAGTTCCCTTATCTTGCCGAGCAGCTTTCTGCCGACGATGTATACAACAACGTTATTACAGACCTGGAGGCGGTGATAGACCAGAACGTCCTGCCGATGAAATGGGAAGACACGGCAAGCGAGGACAACGTGGGCAAGGTGTCGCAGGCCATGGCATACATGCTTTATGCCGAGATGGTGATGTATCAGAACGACGAGAGCCGCTATTCCAAGGCGCTCGGATACATGAACGACATAATCGGAAGCCAGCAGTATGAGCTCATGTCGAGCTATGCCGCAATATTCGAAGAGAGCGGCGAGTGGGGCTCGGAGTCCATATTCGAGGTGAATTATAAGGACGACAACGCTGTGCGTTCGTGGAACGGACCTCTCGTTTCGGGCGGTACGGTTCTCCCGCGTCTCATCAGTCCGAGCGCCTGGGCTGCAAACGCAGGCGACAACAGCGGCGTGACAAACGGTTGGGGATTTGCTCCGGTACGCACGGAGACATTCCAGATGTTCGCCAATGGTGACGAGCGCCGCGACGTGACATGCTTCGATGCCAACGCACACGGCACTTATGAGCACCGTTATCAGGACACTGGCTACTTCCTCGGCAAGTATATCGCCAAGTCGGAGAACAACAAGGACCAGGCAGCCGACGGCGACCTGAACTTCAACAACAACCTGCGCATATACCGTTATGCTGAGACTCTACTCAATGCTGCCGAACTTCTGCTCCGCACAGGAGGCGACACGGGGCTGGCTGAGACTTATCTCAATCTCGTGCACAACCGTTCGGGACTTACCGACCGTGTGAGCGCTACGATTGACAACATCATAAACGAGCGCCACCTCGAGTTCGTAGGCGAAGGCAAACGCTACTGGGATCTGATGCGTACGGGTAAGGCCGCATCGACACTTGTGCCCGATACTTATGGCTACCGCACCAACACTTGGAGCGAATCTAAGAAATATCTGCCAATACCGCAGGCTGAGATAGATGCCGCACAGGGCACTCTGACTCAGAACAATTATTAATCAAACACAACAATAAGTGACAAATTATGAAAAAGCTTAATTATATATTGGGCGCGTTTGCCGCAGTGGCATTGTCACTGGCTTCGTGCTCTCCCGACGACATTGACGGTGTTGACGAGAACGGACTGCCGCTCGCAGAGAACGCCAAGGTGACCGTTGAGGTGGATCAGACAATCAACCAGGCTACGTTCAAGCTTGAGGGCAACGGCATTTATCCTATATGGATAATGGATTGGGAAAGTACCAACCCTTATTCCACGCAGAACGGACTGAAGAAGATATTCAACAATGCCGGCGACTATGTGCTGAAATATCGTGTGGGCAACCGCAACGGATTCAGTCAGGGCATAGCTTCCACTACGTTCCATATTGACAACTCACTCATCGACTACGACATGTATGCCACGATGCTCAGCGGAAAGACATGGCGCATATCCAAGGACGAGCAGGGACATCTGGGTTGCGGCGAACCGGGCAGCGACGGTCTGGGCTGGTTCTCTGCCGCTCCTAACGAGAAGCAGGGCACGGGTCTGTATGATGACGAGATAACATTCACTGCCGACGGGACATATACTTACAGTCCCGGTGCCGACGGACTGGTGTTCGTGAACAACGGATGCACAGTGTTCCAGGATAATCCCGGCAACGGCGAGGATTTTGATGCTGCCGCTCAACAACAGACCGCACAATACGAGATCAAGGGCGAAGGAAACAATGTTTATCTGGTGCTTCCGGCACAGACTCTGTTCCCTTATATCTCATGCGACAATCAGTATAATACGCCTAAGTTCAGCATAGAGAGCATAACAGGCTCGAAGCTCGTGCTCGTATATGACGACGGAACTATAGCTTGGCACTATATCCTTACAAGCAAGGCCGAGGAGCAGAGCTTCGACGGATTCGATCCGGACAGCGATTACAACATGTTCAAGAACTGTACGTACACAAACGAGTTCTTCTATGCTCCGGGTTGGGCACAGATAGCCGATCCTACGCTTACCGCCAACGGCAATTCGTTCACCATAGACCTGCCTGTGGCAACAAGCGAGAAGTGGCAGGCTCAGGTTAAGTTCCTCACCGACATGAGCACAAGTGCGGCTTCAAACTATGACTTCAGCTGCAAGCTCATGTCCAACACCAACCATAACAATGTTACGGTGAAACTGGTAAAGACCGGTGACGACGACACTTATTATTTCGAAGAGACCATTGCGCTGAAGGCTTATGAGGAATATGTGTTCTATAAGAGCGACATGCCGGGATTGGATATGGACAATGTTTCATTGGTACTCGACTTCGGTGGTAATGCCGAGAATACTCAGGTGACGTTGAGCGACGTAGTTCTGAAAGACCATGCCAACGACGACGGAACCGTGTTACCGTCGGAAGAAGAGGACAAGACAGTCTATATCTACGACTCTGAGAATAATCTCTGGAAAGTGAATGTGGACGACACGGACGCTTATACCACAGAGTTCTATTACGCTCCGGGATGGTCGCAGATTGCTGATCCGGGATTTACGAAGAATGGAGGCAACTATACCATAATGCTGCCGTCGGCTACTTCGGAACAGTGGCAGGCTCAGGTGAAGATAAAGACAGGTATCGCTGCTGAGGCTGATGTGGCTTACGACTTCAGTTGCACGCTGATGTCAAACAAAGAACTCAGGGGTGCGACAGTGAAACTTACCGATGGTGCCAACGACGCCGACAACTTCTTCTTCACCGAGCGTGTGGATCTTGCACCTTATGAGGAGTATGTGTTGAAGGTGCCGGCATCCAAACTGGCTATCGGAGCCTCTCAGGGACTGATGCTTGTGCTTGATTTCGGCGGATGCCAGGACAATACAACGGTGACTGTGAACAACATTGTGTTGCAGAAGACAGCTCAATGATATCTTAACAATCTGCTTTATAATTTGTGGAATCCATTGCTTTGCAGGAGATCGTCAGTTGACTTGGAAGAACAGACATCTGCAGACAAGGAAACATCAATGTGGGTTTTAAAAGATGATTTCTTGCAGGCAATGGATTTAAATAATAATATGTGGATTGAAAAATAAAACATAAACAATAACGTTATAAAATTAATAAAATAATGAAAACCCGAATGATATTAAGCATGTTTTTTGCTGCTGTGGCCGGACTTATGGCTTGCAGCGATGAGCGGGAGACGGTTTATGCACCTGACAATCAGCAAGTGACGTTGTCGGTAACGGAAGAGAAACTTACGGCTGACGCGGCTTCGTTCAATGTGAATGTTACTACCGACCATGAATTTGCAGCATATTCTACAGTTGATTGGATGACGGTGAGCCCTGAAGGATCGGTAAACAAAAACGAGACTCTTACCGTCACGGTTGAAGCCAATACCGAAACAGAAAGCCGTACGGGTGAAGTGATAGTATGGTGTGGCGGTACAAGACGTGCCGTAAAGGTAAGTCAGGCAGGCGTTGCGGCACCTGATACAGATATAACAGCTCCTGACGGATATTCGCTTGTGTGGAACGATGAGTTCGACGGAATGGAACTGAGCAGCGACTGGACGTTTGAAGTGGCTGGACCGGGCTTCGTGAACAATGAGCTCCAGAACTATGTCAAGGGCAACGACGTGGCTGAGGTCTCTAATGGAACATTGAAAATAAATCTCTATAAAGACGGCAACGACATCAAGTCGGCACGCATCTATGCAAAGCGTAACCAGGGATGGAAGTACGGATACATAGAAGCAAGCATCAAACTGCCTGAAGGTAAGGGCACATGGCCTGCTTTCTGGATGATGCCGGTGAACTTCACCTCATGGCCGGGAGATGGAGAAATAGATATAATGGAATCGGTGGGATACGACCCGAACGTGGTTGTCTCGACGATACATTGCAACAAGTATAATAACGGAGGCACGGCAATAGAAAGCGCACGCACTTCTGTCGCTACGGCTTACTCGGAATTCCACAAGTATGCTCTTGAATGGACGGCAGACAAAATGGTGTTCTATGTTGACGGCAAACAGCTGCTCACATACAACAACGACGGCACAGGAAAGGATGCCTGGCCCTTTGACTCACCATTCTATGTGATACTCAACCTTGCGTGGGGCGGCTCTTGGGGCGGCTTACAGGGAGTTGACGAAAGTTGTCTTCCTGCAACCATGGAAGTGGATTATGTGAGAGTATTCCAGAAGTAGAAAAGAAGCTGACAATAAGGTTGAAGCCGCTTGCGACCGGTTAGCCGTGTGCCATTGACGCCGCGGAGCGCGGCCGTGGGTGGCTTCTGTGTTAAATGTACTGCGTAAACAGGTCTATCGTGTTACGGAAACGTGCATGTCATACGGTGAAAAGGTGTATGTCACGCGATGAAAAGGCGCATTTTACATGCTGATAAAGCCTTTTCCGCATGCCCAGACGGTGCATATCATACCCTCAGATGGGTGCTCATGGTACATCGGAATGGGCTTTGTCGTACTGCGATATGCGGACAGGCTTGCCGTTTTCCGCTTGATATGCGGATCACAACAGTCGAAAGTCGTATCATGAAAATTAATGATTTAAAGTCATAAATGCAGGCTGAAAATCCGATTTCAATGACGTCTTAAATATTTTAAAAGTCTGAAACATACTTTAAAACGATTATTATCCACCACCAAAATATATGGAACAAAAAATGCAATATATTGAAAATGAATGTTTTACTCTTTTAATACACCTTTATCATACCACCAAGTGACTTTATATGCTTGTATTCGATGAATTTAGTTTTTAAATTTGCAAAAGGAGAAAACAGCGACCTTAAACTTTAAAGATTTATGCAACATTTATGATTTATAACTAAAAACGATATGACATAAGGTTGCATTACATATGTTGAAGTCTGCTAAACTTGATCTGATAAATAAGAATCCTATATAAACTAAAGACAATGAAAAAATTTATAACAATGGCTGTTGTTGCAGCGTTTGCTGCTAATGTGGCCAAGGCTCAGTCGGTTCCGGTCTATCTTGACGCGACTAAGCCCATCGAACAGCGTGTGGAGGATGCGCTGAAGCGTATGACGCTCGACGAGAAAATAGCTGTCATACACGCTCAAAGCAAGTTCAGTTCGCCGGGCGTGGCACGCCTCGGCTTCCCTGATTTCTGGACAGACGACGGACCTCATGGCGTTCGTCCCGACGTGCTTTGGGATGAATGGGAGCAGGCCGGACAGACAAACGACTCGTGTGTGGCTTTTCCTGCGCTCACATGTCTTGCCGCTACGTGGAATCCTCAGATGGCAATGGCTTACGGTAAGGCTCTCGGCGAGGAGGCGCTCTATCGTGGCAAGGACATGATTCTCGGTCCTGGCGTCAACATTCTGCGCACACCTCTCGGCGGACGTAACTTCGAGTATATGGGTGAAGACCCTTATCTGACATCACGTATGGTGGTGCCTTATGTTCAGGGACTGCAGTCCAACGGCGTGGCTGCCTGCGTAAAGCATTTCGCTCTGAACAATGACGAAGAATACCGCAATCAGGTCAATGTCATCGTTGACGACCGTGCTCTTTACGAAATATATCTTCCGGCATTCAAGGCTGCCGTTACCGAAGGACATGTATGGGGACTCATGGGTGCCTACAACCTTTATAATGATCAGCACAACTGCCATAACAAGCGTCTGCTCTGCGACATCCTGAAAGGCGAGTGGGGCTTCGACGGCGTTGTGGTATCCGATTGGGGCGGTGCGCATGATACGCGCCAGGCTGTTGAGAACGGACTCGATATGGAGTTCGGAACATGGACCGATGGCCTTTCTTTCGGCGAATCGAACGCATACAACAACTATTATCTCGCCCGTCCTTACCGCGAGTTGATACAGAAGGGCGAATATTCTACAAAAGAACTCGACGATAAGGTGCGTCGCGTACTGCGTCTCTTCTTCCGCACTACGATGCGTACAGACCGTGGAAACGGCTCCATGAATTCTGAGGCTCATTATGCTACGGCACGACGTGTGGCTGATGAGGGCATCGTTCTCCTCAAGAATGAAGGCAATCTGCTGCCTCTCGACACCACGAAAGCGCTCCGCGTGCTCGTTGTCGGTGAGAATGCCATCAAGATGATGACTGTTGGAGGAGGCAGCTCGTCGCTGAAAGCACAGCGTGAGACGCTTCCTATCGAGGGCATGCGCAAATATATGGGCAATATGATCAAGATAGATTATGCCCGTGGTTATGTAGGTGATACCATCGGTGAGTACAATGGAGTCGTGGCAAAACAGAAACTCTACGAGCCGCGTACAGCCGACGAACTCATTGCTGAGGCTGTAGATAAGGCCAAGAATGCCGATTGCGTGGTGTTCTTCGGCGGTTTGAACAAGAGCGATTATCAGGATGCCGAAGGTCATGACCGCAAGGAGTACGGTCTGCCTTACGGTCAGGACCGTGTGGTTGAGGCTCTTGCAAAGGTCAATAAGAACATAGTATTCGTCAATATATCAGGTAATCCGGTTGCAATGCCGTGGCGTAACAAGGTTAAATCCATCGTACAGGGCTGGTTCCTTGGCTCTACTGCCGGCGAGGGTCTGGCCGATGTGCTTACCGGACGCGCCAATCCTTCAGGCAAGTTGCCTTACACATGGTGGCAGAAGCTTGACGATGTGGCTGCCCATAAGCTCAATACTTATCCGGGAACATGGCGCGACGGCAAGAAGATCATCGACGAAGAATATAAGGAAGGAATCTTTGTAGGCTACCGTTGGGCTGATAAGGAGAACATAAAACCGGTGTTCGCATTCGGTCACGGCTTGAGTTACACCACGTTCAAGATAGGCAAGGCAACTGCCGACAAGACCAGAATGGCCCAGGGCGACAGCATAAGCTTCACCGTCAGCGTTACCAATACGGGCAGCAAGGCAGGCTCTGAGGTCGTGCAGCTTTATGTACGCGACTGCAAATCTTCGCTTGTCCGCCCGTACAAGGAACTTAAAGCCTTCAAGAAAGTGAGCCTCCAGCCAGGCGAGACCAAGCAGGTTAAGCTGACCATAGGCACTGATGCCTTGAGCTTCTTCGATGACAAAGCCCACAAATGGACAGCTGAACCGGGTGACTTCGAAGCTTTGATAGGCAACTCTTCAGATAATCTTAAACAGAAAGTTAAATTTGTTTTAATGTGATAATTTGTGTCACAGGCCGGAGGACATAAGTTGTCCGGTCTGTGTATTTTTTTTCCATTATTATTTTATTATTATGATATCAATACGTAAAACATTGACGACAATAGCATCGTGTGTGCTCGCCCTTACTGCTACGGCGCAGAACACAGACATGGATAAGTTTGTCAACGATCTTATGTCGCGCATGACTCTTCAGGAGAAAATAGGTCAGCTAAATCTTCAGGTGGCCGGCGACATCACCACCGGAAATGCTCAGGACACCCAGGTGGCAAGCCTCATAAGGTCAGGAAAAATGGGTGGAGTGTTCAACATTAAGGGAGTTGAAAATATAAAGGAACTCCAGAAGATTGCGGTTAAGCAGAGTCGTCTGGGTATTCCTTTGCTAGTGGGCATGGATGTCATCCATGGTTATGAGACGATATTCCCCATTCCGTTTGCCCTCTCGTGCAGTTGGGATGTGTCAGCAGTCGAGGAAGCTGCCCGCATAGCGGCAAAGGAAGCCTCTGCCGACGGTATAAACTGGGTTTACAGCCCTATGGTTGACATCTGTGTCGATGCCCGTTGGGGCCGTATAGCCGAGGGCAACGGTGAAGATCCTTATCTCGGCTCACAGATGGCAAAGGCCATGATACGTGGTTATCAGGGCGATCTCAGCAGCAATTCCAACGTGATGGCCTGCCTCAAACACTTCGCTCTTTATGGTGCTGTGGAGTCAGGTCTCGACTACAACACCGTAGATATGAGTCGCCTGCGCATGTTCAACCAGTACTTCCCGCCCTATAAGGCAGCCGTTGAGGCAGGTGCCGGCAGCATCATGTCGTCGTTCAATATTGTTGACGGAATTCCGGCTACAGCCAACAAGTGGCTGCTCGACGACGTGCTGCGCAAGCTTTGGAAGTTCGACGGATTCGTTGTGACCGACTACGGTTCAATAGGTGAGATGATAAGCCACGGCGTGGGAGGTGATCTTAAAAACGCTTCTGTCTTGGCTCTCAATGCCGGCACCGACATGGATATGTGTTCTACGGGATTCTTGAATACGTTGGAGCAGTCATTAAAGGACGGCACCATAACTGAGGAAGCCATCAACACGGCATGCCGCAGAGTGCTCGAGGCAAAATATAAGCTTGGCCTTTTTGCCGACCCATACAAGTATTGCGACACCAAGCGTCGCAAGAAAGACATCTTCACAGCCGACAACCGTGCCGCAGCACGCCGCATAGCTGCCGAGACATTTGTCCTGCTGAAGAACCAAAACAACCTTCTGCCGTTGAAGCGCGAGGGCAAGATTGCTCTTATAGGTCCGTTGGCAAACACCCGCGCCAACATGGCCGGAACATGGTGTGTGGCATATACTCCCGATAAGTATTCCACACTTAAGGAAGGATTTGAACGTGCGCTCCAAGGCAAAGCAGAGCTGCTCTACGCACAGGGCTGCAACCTCATGGCCGACTCTTTGCGCCAGCGTGCAGCCGAGTCCGGCAAGACCATAGAACGTGGCGACGATGCCGCTCTCAAGGCTGAGGCTCTTGCTGTTGCCGCCAAGGCCGATGTCATTGTATGTGCAATGGGTGAGAGCGCTGATATGTCAGGCGAGTGCGCCAGCCGTTCAGACCTCCGTCTGCCCGACGTACAGCGCGAATTGCTCGCCGAACTCGTAAAATTGGGCAAGCCGATCGTGATGCTCAACTTCTCCGGACGTCCGACAGTGCTTACATGGGAGCAGGACAATGTTGACGCAATACTCAATGTATGGTTCGGAGGCAGCGAGGCTGCCGATGCCATTTGCGATGTAGTGTTCGGCGATGTTGCTCCGAGCGGCCGACTCACAATGACATTCCCCCGCACGACAGGTCAAGTACCTATGTACTATAACCACATGAACACCGGTCGTCCCGTACCCGAAGGTACAAAGGAATTCCGCAAATTCGCTACCAACTGGCTCGACAACGTGAACGATCCGCTCTATCCTTTCGGTTACGGTCTCACATACACGACCTTCAGCTACGGCAAGCCCGTTGTAACAGGTTCAGGCCGCAACTTCAAGGCTTCGGTCACTGTGACCAACACCGGTTCGCGTGACGCTTACGAAGTTGTGCAGCTCTACATGCGCGATCCGGCCGCTTCTATAGCCCGTCCGGTTAAGGAACTGAAAGGATTCAACCGCATCATGCTCAAGGCAGGCGAGAGCAAGGAGGTAACTTTCGACATCACCGAGAAAGAACTCTCTTATTACAATGCCGAAGGCCGCCAGGTGTTCGAACCCGGAAAGTTCGACATAATGCTTGGTCCCGACAGTCGCTCGCTCCAGACCGTAAGCATAACGGCTGAGTGACGCCGCTATGTAAGGATTTGAAATATAACGAAATATAAAAAAGGAGACTTTCCTGCTTACGACAGTTATGATGTTAGAATAAGCCGGAAGGTCTCCTTTTTAAAAAACGGGAATCTGTTTTTGTAAATTCATAATATTGTCTTATCTTTGCAATATATTGCATTATCATATGTTTCATTCGGGAAACGATGATTGTATGAGAATTTTATTACTACTAATTTTTATACTGGCTCCGTTGAGACATGCCGCTGCTGTCACACGCGCCGATTCGCTTTATAATTGTATTGATGAGGCCATTGCCAATTCAAGCAAGTATATAGCCAAGCGCGAAAGTTACATACGCCACATCCGCAACATGTATGCCGCAGCCGCCAATCCGTCGGCGCGTTATTCCATAGCCCTCGAACTTTATAGAGAATACCGGGCTTTCATGAGCGATTCCGCCCTTGCATGGCTCGACCGTGCTGAGACCATAGCGCGTGTCAGCGGCGATGCTGCCGGCGAGAACCGCTGCCGTGTGCTTGCAGCCTATCAGTGTTCTTCCACAGGTATGTACACCGAGGCGGTGGATATACTTGCCGGCGTGGACATGACGAAGTTCGACAGGCAGGGACTTGTGGATTACTACATGGCCTGCAATCATCTCTACGGCGAGTTGGGCTATTACAGCAAGGTTGACGCTCTCAAGAAAAGATACCTCTCGTTGTCGGCTCTTTATGCCGACTCGCTCATAGCCACGGCTGATGCCGACAGCGACATCCGCCTGCAACTGCTCGAGACACGGGCTTACGGACGGGGCGACTACATCGCTGCCCTGCGCTATAACGACCGCCGGCTGTAACTCACCGACAAGAATTCTCACCGCATGGCGATAGTCTCTTTCTATCGTTTCCTCGACTACAAGATGCTCGGCAACACCGAGGAATGGACCTACTGGCTCGCCCTCTCGGTGCTCAACGATGTGCGTAATGCCGTGCTTGACCAGGGCGCGCTGTGGGAACTGGCAAACACCATGTACACCAACGGCGAGATAGAACGCTCCTACCGCTACATAAATTTCGCTTCAGATTGCGCCACGAAGTTCGGCACCCGACTGCACAACCAGCAGATTACGCCTGTGATGCAGGTCATAGACAAGATATATCAGATGCAGAACCGCCGCGAGAACACATATCTCAAGACGGCAATCGTGGTGTCAGTGGTTTTCCTTGTCATAGTGCTCGCGTTTCTCTTCTATCTCAACCGCCAGCGGCACAAGCTCGCCCTGGCTCAGACAGAGCTCAGTGAGAAGAACGCACAGCTGACCGACCTCAACGCCGAGATGAAACATACGCTCGACGACCTCGACACGCTCAACCACCGGCTTGTGGCGACAGGCAATCATCTCAACGAGGCTGTGGCAGGGCTCGACGAGAGCAACAGGGTGAAAGAAAAGTATATCGGACTGTTCCTGTGCCAGTGTTCGTCTTACATCGACCGCATGGACGCCATGCGTCGCGACATGCTCGCCATGCTCAAGTCGAAACGCTATGCCGACCTTTACAACCTTATGAAAAACCATAACTTCCGCGACAGGGAGCGTGAGGAACTTTTCGAGATATTCGATTCCACATTCATTCGGCTTTTCCCTACCTTTGTCGATGAGTTCAACCAGTTGCTCAGGCCCGAGTGCCGCATATCTTTGCCCGACCAGTCGAAGCTGACAACGGGAATACGCATATTCGCCCTGATTCGCCTTGGCATCGACGACAGCTCTAAGATAGCCGAGTTCCTGCATTTCTCGGTAAACACAATATATAACTATCGCGCCAAAATAAAGAACGGATCTGCCGTAAACCGCGATGAATTCGAGAATTTTGTGAAATCTATAGGTCTGCCTAAGGCGTGACGACGGCCTGCGGGCCATATATAGACGCGCACAGCGCCTCGCACCGTACGGGCCTGTAATTGCCCGCACTGATGCCTTTGCGCGCCCAGAAACGCTTATTCCGTCTCTGTGCGCAATATCTATAAGCAATGCCGTTGCGGCGTCCTGCCTGCGGCATGAATGACATAAAAACTCCGAAATAAAGCATTTATTTCATAAAAACTCCGGCAATGTACGGACGGCACCGCCGCCCGTCATGCTTCCGTGTGTCATTGCCGGCGTGAGTGTCAGGCTTTGGCGGCCTTACTGCCGAATATCTTATCTACCACAAGCGCCACCGCACCGTCGCCCGTCACGTTGCAGGCCGTGCCGAAACTATCCATGGCTATGTAAAGCGCAATCATCAGAGCCTGATCCTGCTCGCCGAATCCCAGTACCGACGCCAGCGGTGCCAGCGCCGCCATTATTGAGCCTCCGGGCACTCCCGGCGCCGCCACCATCATCACGGACAACAGCATCACGAATCCCGTGAAGAGCATTGCGTCGTGTGGCATGCCCTTCATTATGCAGATGGTCAGCGCACAGGCCGTTATCTTCATCACCGATCCCGACATGTGTATCGTTGCACAGAGCGGCACGGTGAAGCCCGCCACATCGCTGCTCACGCCGTTAAGCTCGGTCTGACGCAGCGTCACCGGTATTGTTGCAGCCGACGACGATGTGCCCAGGGCAGTGAAGTATGCCGGCAGCATGCGCCACAGCAGGCGCAGCGGATTGCGTCGCGTAATGGCGCCTGCCACTATGAACTGATAGAGCAGTATGACAATGTGCAGCACGAATATCACTACTATTATCTTGGCAAACACGCTCATTATGGCGTAGGCGTCGCCGGTGGCGGTCATGTTGAGGAAAATTCCGAAAATGTATGGCGGCAACAGCGGTATGATGGCCTTGCTTATCACCTTGCCGGTGATGTCCATCATCTCGTCGGCTCCCTTTCTCAGCACCTCTGCGTCGCCGTAGGCTATGCCCAGACCCATTATGAACGACAGCACGAGCGCGCTCATAACGTCGAGTATGGGCGGTATCTTGATGGTGAAATACGGTTCGATGCTATTGTCCGTGCCGCCCGACGCAGCCATCGACAGCCCCTCGGTCATTGCAGGAAACAGCGCGCTGCCCGTGCCGTAGGCGAGCATTCCGCACAGCACGGTGTCGGCATAGGCTATCGCCACCGTTACGAGCAGCATCTTGCCCGCCGTCTTACCGATGCCCGCTATTGCCGGCGTGACGAGCCCCACGATGATTATCGGAATGAGAAAACCCAGGAACTGGCTGAATATGGCGTTGAATGTGACAAACGGTTTTATCCACGGTTCTGTCATCACGTTGCCCAGGGCCACACCCAGGGCTATGGCTATGATAATGCGGGGCAGCAGCCCGAATCGTATTCTTTTCATGTGCGTAAGGTTTTTTATTAAACAATACAGGCAAGCCCGTGTTCAGAATGCGGGCTTGCCTGTGTCTTTACGGCCGGCAGTCGGACTGGTTGTCGTCCGGCCGTTTATGTGTAGCCGCTTTCTTCAGCTTGGTGTTCAGGCTCTGTCCTCCTTCAGTCTCTCGGCCATGTCGCGTCCCAGCTGTTCGCAGGCAGCGGTCGTCTCGGCGTTGAGGCTCTGGCAGATGTCCACCGGAGTGCCCACCGGCTCGAAGTGCAGATGGTGCTCGTTCCATTCGCCTATCTTGGTTACGGCCTTGCTTGCCCAGCCGTGATTGCCGAACCAACCCAGGTAGTGATTCTTTATGTCGCGTCCTGCCAGCTCAGAGAGCAGCACGTCCATCTCGTGGTATAGGCCCGTGTTGTAGGTCGGTGCGCCCACGATGAGCGCGCGATAGCGGAACACGTCGGCTATGATATAAGAGTGGTGGGTCTTCGACACGTTGTGCATCACTATGTTCTTTATGCCGGCCTCGCTCGCTGCGCTGGCTATTACCTCTGCCGCACGCTCGGTGTTGCCGTACATTGTGCCGTAGCACAGTACTATGCCCTCGTCGGTGTCGTATCTGCTCATGCGGTCGTACATGCCCGTCACCTTGCAGATATGCTCGTGCCATACGGGTCCGTGTGTGGCGCAGATGAACTTGATGTCGGCGCCTGACAGCTTCTTCATGGCGTTCTGCACGGGTATGCCGTACTTGCCTACGATGTTGCTGTAGTAGCGCACCATCTCCGGCCAGAAGCCGTCGCAGTTTATCTGTGCGTCTATCACGCCGCCGTTGAGTGCTCCGAAGCATCCGAAGGCGTCGCCCGAGAACAGCACTCCGGCCGTGGTGTCGAGCGTCATCATTGTCTCAGGCCAGTGAACCATAGGCGTGAGCACGAACTTCAGCGTGTGGTTGCCGAGGCTCAGCGTGTCGCCGTTCTTTATTTCCATTGTGTTGTCGGCGATGCCGTAGAAGCCCTTCAACAGGTTGAATGTCTTCTTGTTGCCTATCACCTTGACCTCAGGATAATATTTTCTGAGCAGTGCTATTGAGCCGCTGTGGTCGGGCTCCATGTGGTTCACCACGAGATAGTCCACGTGGCGGTCGCCCAGCACGGCGCGTATGTTCTCGATGAACTGGCTGAAGAAACCCACCTCGACGGTGTCTATGAGGCACACCTTCTCGTCGTCGATGAGATAAGAGTTGTATGACACTCCTGCCGGCAGCGGCCACAGACCCTCGAAGAGGTGCTTGTTGCGGTCGTTTACGCCAACATAGTAGATGTTGTTTGTAATTGCTTTCATTTGCGTATTGTTGTTTTTGATGTTATTGTCTGTCTGTTGTCAGTCCCCGGACTGCCTCATGCTCATGCCGAACTCACGGCTTATGTTGTTGCCCGTGTGCGTGCAGCAGTCGGCGGCAAACGCTGCGGCACATTCCGCAATGCTTTCCCAGCAGATGCCTTCGGCACGGGTCGTCAGGTCGTGGCGGCTTATGCCGTGGCGTATGAGGGCGTATATCATACCCGCGTTGTAGTTGTCGCCGGCTCCTATTGTGCTCACTGCCTCCACCTGTCTCACGCCGAACGTCATGTGCTCTCCGGTGCCCGTGAACACGTGTGTGGGGCGGTCGCCGTCGGTGCAAACCATTATGCGGCAGTGGCGGGCTATGTGGTCGCGGTAGGCTTCTGCCGGGTCGGACGTCCCGAACACCGTCATGAGGTCCTCCGTACTGGCACGCACTATGTCGGCGCGGCTCAGATTCTCGGTCATGTTCTGTATCACGTCGGGCAGGTCGGCCTTGTGTGCCGGACGGAAATTCATGTCATACACCACCATCGCTCCGGCCCTCCGTGCCTCGTCGAGCAGGGGAGCGGTCATGTGGCGCGTGGCAGGACTCACCGCGTGGAACGAGCTGAGCATCAGTATGTCGCCCTCGTTCATGGGTCGCGGCTGCCCGTCGTATGGCAGCGGGCGGCTGTCGCGGTAGAATGTGTAGGAAGCGTTGTTTCGGGAATCGAGCACGGCCAGCGACACGGTTGACTTCATTCCGCAGGCGGTCTTCACCGACGTCACATCCACACCCTCGGCCTCGAGAAAGCTCCGCATGCGCCGTCCGGCGTAGTCGTCGCCCGTAGCCGACACGAAAGCCGTGCTTATGCCTGCCCTTGCGAGCGACACAATGGTGTTGAGTGCCGAGCCTCCCGGCACCGCGCTGACGGGTGTGTCGTCTTTGAAAACAATGTCGAGCGTCATTTCGCCCGTTGCCGTTACCCTGCGTCTGTCGTCGTTTGTTGTCATCTGTCGCTATTTGTTTGCTTTCTGCGTCCGTCGTTGTCCTGAAGTGTGCGTATGACGTGCGGAAACGTATTGACGCGGAATATCTACGTGCAAAGATAAAAATAAAAAACGACAGTTATGCAAATAACTGTTATGTTATATTCCGTGCGGATGCGAAAATTTTGATTCCGCCTTTCTCACTCGTTGCCTGACGGAGTATTCGGGTGGCCGGATGACATTAACGGTTTTAACATGTTTCAATCTCGTTTTTAACATTTCTCCCGACCATCCCGGCGTGTCTGAAAAATGAACCGAACGCGCGAATTATACAGTTGTTCCTGTTTTGCGATGCCCTTCGCTTCAGATTGCGTCGCGCTTCCGTCGTACCCGCGTTGCGAAATGGGCTTTATCGTGTCCTGATATGGCCTGTTTCATCGTCCGATAAAGCCTATATCGGAGTGCAAAAGAGCCCATATCGCAATGCAAAATAGGCCATATTGCAACAGACTTTCCGGAAGACCGTGTCGCGGAATGAACATTGTAAGGTATTGTTATCCTTTTATCCGGCTGATAGTCAGATGGTTATGAATTTGTGCCACGAATTGTCGGAAAATGCCCTGAAAATCGGATGATTTTCTGAAAGATTGTAGTTCTTGATGCCATGAATGTTAAAAAGACAGCACACTGCACACTTTATGATTGCTATATGGCAATTATGAAACGTGCGGCTGCGGCGCTGTCTTGTACTGTTCATCTTATGATGAGTGTCGTCATGAGTTCGGGGGCGAATGTCTCCTGCGCCACCTGCTGTATCATCTGCGGCGTCACCTCGTCGATGTTGCGGAACAGCTGTGCCACGTCCTTCTCCCATCCGTAGTGCAGGAAGCTCTTGGCGAAGTCGATGGCGAAGCTCTCACGGCTGTCGCACGCCACGCCTATCTGACCCTTTATCTGTTTCTTGGCGGCGCGCAGCTGCTTGTCGCTCAGTGGTGTCTGCATCATGTGGTCGAGCTCGCGCCGTATGAGTCGCATGCAGCGGTCAACCTGCCGCGGATCGCAACCGAAGTAAGCCGCCCACACACCCGTGTCGGAGTAGCTCGCCATTGAGCTTTCCACCGTGTAGACAAGCGCGTGGCGCTCGCGCAGGGTCAGGTTGAGGCGCGCCGTCATTCCCGGTCCTCCTATTATGTTGTTGAGCAGATAGAGGGCCATGCGCCGGCGGTCGTGTATGTCGTAGGCACGGTTGCCCGTCATCACGTGCGCCAGATGCGTGTCCATGTTCATCGTCCTCTGTGTGGGGACGTATGGCGGCAGCGGCCTGCGGCGCATGTCGTCGGTGGCAGGCAGGGGCGAGTCCGGGGCGGGAGAGTCGTGTCCTGCGCGTGCTAGAGCCTTTATCAGACGGTTGAAGTCTATGTCGCCGTAGGCAAAGAATATGGCGTTGTCGGGGCGGTAGAGGCGCGAGGTGAATCGCAGGGCGTCGGCCGTGGTGTAGGTGCGCAGGCGTTCGGCCTGTCCCAGAATGTTGTGACCGAGCGGATGACCGCTGAACACCATGTTCTCGAACTCATCGTATATCAGTTCGGCGGGCGAGTCGTTGTAGCTTTCTATCTCCTCGCATATCACCTCCACTTCCTTGTCTATCTCGTTCTGCGGATAGGTGCTGTGGAACACTATGTCGGTGAGCAGATCGACGGCGCGTGCTATGTGGTCGCGCAGCACGGCGGCATGATACACCGTGTCTTCCTTGCCTGTGAAGGCGTTCAGGTCGCCGCCCACGCTCTCCAGACAGTTGAGTATGTGCCATGCTCGGCGCCGTGCGGTGCCCTTGAAGGTGATGTGCTCGCAGAAGTGGGCCATGCCTTCCTCTCCCGGCGCCTCGTCGCGGGTGCCGGCGTTGATGGCATAGCCGCAGTAAACCACCGGCGATGCCGACGGCAGATGTATCACGCGCAGCCCGTCGGCCATTGTATGTGTGTTGTATTTCATTTTCCTGTTTTGTTATATTATATTTTCAGTGTCGGCACAAAATATCTTCAGAGCCGGCGCAAAATTACGTATTTTAGTTCATTCAGTGTCGTTTTTTCCCGATTTTTCCGCATTTGCGGCTCTTGACCGAAGGTGGCGGAGCGGTTGTGTGGGCATTGGCGTGGCGGTGTGTGGCGTCATTCACGTACGGCGATCGTATTCGTCATATTGTTCCGGCGTTTCTGCCGTGTGGCGCTAAACCACTTTTTTCATGGTTTAAGCCATGTGTTAGTCGCGCCGGAAACATCGCTTATCAGCTTTTTTTCTTATCTTTGCAACGTTGGTTTCATCTTTTTGTGTTGCCGGCCAAATCTTTTCCCTTTTTGAGATATGACGAGCAGAAAATTTTTATACCTGTGCCTGACACTCATCTTTCATTTTGCCGTGTTCCCGGCTGCTTATGGCGGGGAGGACGGACAGAATGTTCCGCGTGAGCTGAAGGAGGCAAAGGCCTATCTGCGCAAGAGCGACTACAACAGTGCTCTGTCCAAACTGCTCCTTTATATACAGAAAGAGGAATGCTCGAAAAACATTGATACGCTCCATCTCATGGACGCTTACTACGACGTGGGCGGCGTCTATTCGGTCTATTCAAACTTCGCTCAGGCTCTCGATGTCTATGAGAAGGGCTATATGCTAGGTCTGAAGTCGGGCAATGCAGCCATGCAGTTCAAGTTTCTCAACAACATGATAGGCGCCGGATGCAACATCGGCAATGTGGATTATGCCTCACGTCTGAACGAGAAGGTGAAGTCGCTGAAGGGCATCTCGCGCGGACAACTGTTGTTTTATTATTATTTCAACAAGGGATTTATAGCCGGAATTCGCGATGAAATGGGCGAAAAAACGCGCTGGATGAATGAGGCGGTGGCTGTGGTTGACAAATACGGACTGCCGGGAGAGATGAAGATATATCCTTATTCGGAGGTCTACCAGTGCTACGAGAAGCAGGGCAATCTGCAGAAAGCGCTCGAGGTGTTGCAGAAATACGACTCGCTGGCACGGCTGAAGGATGAAGCCTATCTCTACGCCGACTGCTACAAAGGTATGATGCGTGTCTATACTAAACTGGGAAATAAGGAAAAGGCTCTCTACTATCAGAACGAATTTTTCAGATATACAGACTCTCTGCTCAATGTGAATGAGTTTTCGCAGATAAAGAACCGATATCAGATACACGAGAGAAAACTCGATCAGGAGACGATAGACAACCAGAAACGTACGATATTCTATCAGAACACGGCGCTCGCCTTGCTTCTGCTTGTCGTCGTGGTGGCATGCACCGCGATGGTGATAGTGTGGCGTCAGCGCCGCAAGCTGCACGTGGCTTATGTGGCGTTGTTCGAGCGCAACAGGGAGCTTCTGAATGTTGAGAGCCGCTATCGTGAAATGGCTGAGCGACAGAAGACCGACGACAGCGAAACCGCTGAGCCCGATGTGCGGCAGGACAAGAACGTCGCGGCGGTGCCTAATTATGAGCAGCTGCTCAAGAGGATAGACGCCGTGATGGAGGATGAGGACACTTTCTGCAGTCCGGACTTCAGTCTGGCTGTGCTCGCAAGGCTCTCGGGGTCGAACACCAATTATGTGTCTCAGGTGATAAATACGACATACAACAAGAATTTCAGGACGTTTGTGAACGGGCGTCGTATAAAGGTTGCGATGAAACGCATGATGGATACCGGACAATACGGGGCTTACAGCATGCAGGGAATAGCCGAAAGCGTGGGCTACAAATCGGCTTCAAACTTCATCGCCGCGTTCAAGAAAGTCACTGGAATGACGCCGTCTTTATATCAGAAAATGCTCAGAAACTGAGTGTTCTGATTTTTGATTTATGAATTAGAAAACATTGTTTTCTTACCTTTTGTTAGTTTTTAAGGCTTTTTCCTATTTTTGTAGTCGCGAAAACCAAATAAATATGTCATTATGAGAAAACTTACTCTTGCTGTTTTATTATTGTTGCCGGGGCTGTTGTCTTTTGCCGGAGACATCACACAGCCGCAGGCTCTTAAAATTGCACAGTCGTTTCTCCGTAGCAATGTGACGGCGATGAAGTCACAACAGAAAGGTGGAAGCGACGCGCTGAAGCTGGTATATACAGCTGATGATACTAAGGGACGCAGTTGCGTCTATGTTTTCAACGCAGGTCAGAACGGTGGATTCATCCTCGTATCGGCTGAAAACAGGGCCGCAGAGGTGCTTGGCTACAGCGACACGGGCAGTTTCGACTACAGCCGTATGTCGCCGGAAATGCGCAACTGGATGGAAGGCTATGTTGACGAAATAACATATATAAGAGACAATGACGTGGAGGCGGCGCCGCAAAGCTACGCCAACAGTGGCAAGAAGGTGGCTCCGCTGCTCGGTAATATAATGTGGGACCAGAGCGCACCATATAATAATATGTGTCCTGACTACGACTTGAGTACGAGATGCGCTACGGGATGTGTCGCAACGGCGATGGCTCAGGTGATGTATTATCATCGCTGGCCGGAGGTTGGAAAAGGTTCTTACACCTATGCTCCTTCTATATTGGGTGGTGGTACTCTTACCGCCGATTTCGGCTCGACACATTATGATTGGGACGATATGCTGCCTGTTTACGACAGCAACAGCAGCGATGCCAGCTGCGACGCAGTTGCCGAACTGATGCTGCATTGCGGTATATCGGTAAGCATGAGCTACTCTTCATCGAGTGGAGCTGAGAGCGATGTCATTCCTTACGCACTGTATCACTATTTCGATTATGATAAAGGCGTGGCATATCGTCAGCGCGACAACTACAGCAGTGAGGAGTGGCAGCAGATCATCGAGAACGAGATTGACAACGGACGTCCCGTTATTGCCACCGGTCGTTCGTCTGCCGGCGGACACGCATTCGTGTTCGATGGATACGATGAAAACGGTTTTGTACACGTGAACTGGGGCTGGAGCGGCATGAGCAACGGCTATTTCCGCACCTCGGCTCTCAATCCTCCGTTGCAGGGAACGGGTGGTTCTGAAGGCGGATATAACTATGACCAGCAGATAATAACAGGCATACAGCCTCCAAAGACAGACACTTACGAGGATGTTGAGCTTGTTTCAAGCGAGGGACTCGTGTCTGCCGACAAGACCATTGCCAATGGTGGAAGCACAGACATTTCGCTCCGCGGTATGATATATAATACCGGTTGGCAGAAATCGAAGTTCGAGTACGGCATGCTTCTTGCCGATGCACAGGGCAACACTGTTGAAGTTTATCGCACGGATAATGTTTACGAACTCGAAGTAGGATACGGTTTTTATGGTCCTCTGACGGTTAACGTGAAATTCGGAAAGCTCAACGACGGTGACTACAAACTCTATCCTGTCTGCCGCCAGTATGGTTCTGACGGTGCATGGAACCGCATACGCGACTCTTATGTAGGCTATCCGAACTATCTGAACATCAATGTCAGCGGTGACGTTATGACGTTCAGCTATCCTGATTATTTCGATCTTAACATCGATGAAATGGACGTTCCTGCTGAAATTTACTCCGGTGTGCCTGCATGTACAAAGGCTAACGTGGTGAACGGAGGCGACGTGAATTATCTCGGAGAGGTGATGGTTACCATTTACGACAAGAACACTTTACGTCCGGTTACATCGGGTTCAAAATACAAGATCGACCTTGCTCCGGGTGCAAGTGTGGATGTCGATTTCTTCGATACCTACAGTCTGACAGCCGGCGACTACCTGCTTGCCGTGACAGACGATGACAACCGCATCATAAGCTCAATGAAAGAGATAAGCGTTAAGGACGCTCCTTCAGAGTCGGCAGTAATAACACCGGCTGCTCAGTTGTCGTTCGCGGACAACTCTAATGTCGATGCTCAGTCTATGAACATAACTGCCAGCCTGAAGTGTGATCAGGGTGTGTTCGGCGGATATGTTTATCTTTACATATTCAACGAGAGCGGAGCTGTGATCCGCGGATGCCTCGAGCCGCAGTATCTGATGCTCAAGAGCGGCGAGACAGCTGACGTTACATTCAGCGGAGCGTTCGAGAACGGAGTCGCAGGAACAAGATATCTGGCTGCATTGTTGCTCTACAACGGAACTACTTACAGCTATATCGACCCGATACAGTATTCGACATGCTTCTTCACTCTTGCTCCTGAAACAACCGGAATAGACAATGTAAATGCCGATGAAATGGGCAAAAAAGTGATGATATACGATCTGAACGGACGTCTCAGACCTGAGACGAGCACCGATCTTCTGCCTAAGGGTATGTACATTGTCAAGCAGGGAGACAACACACGTAAGATTGTGAAATAACAATATAAGTAAGAATAAAATATAAACGATATATGAACAGAAAACGTTTTATAGGTATAGCCGTGGCCGCAGTGTTCTTAATGAGCGCTGCCACCGCCGGCGCACAGACAGCGGAGCAGTCGCAGCCGACAGGACGCAAGCCGGGTCTGATGGCTGTCACTCCGATTGCTGATGCCACAGTAAAGGGTGGCACATACACAAAAGTCCTGAAGTCGGGTGAGAAAAGAAAGGTAGCCGATGTTTCTGCATTGCGCGGACGCAAGCTCTATTGCGCTCTGATAAATAGCACAGAGTGGTCTTCAGCGTCAATCACTGACGATCCTTACGGTATATACTCGTTCACAATAGACGATGAAATGGCGATGAATCCGCACTGTACATCATTCATATACGACTTCCTTGCAGGTGCTTTCGGCCGCAACACGTTTGTCGGCATAGCTCCGATGAGCATCATGGGTGTGCTGAACGGTGCACGCTATGTCACGATAGACACCGACAACTGGAAAGAACTCAAGTGTGTGCTTTACGGAACAGAAAAGAAGAGCTATTCGCTTCTATCAACATCTATGGCTTATAATCCTACCGACGACAAGACATATTCGTTGCAGTATAACGACGAAATGAGCGGAATGGATTGGTGTATATACAATGAAAATTACGATGAAATGGACAAAATCGCGGCATTCCGCGGCAAGTATAATGTTCTTACACTTGCTTCAGTACCGAGTGGCGACATGTATTTCATCAACTATCTGGGCGACCTGTACCGCATCGACAAGAAAACCGCTCGTCCGACACTTGTAGGAGGTACAGGAATAATGCCTACAATGTATGTTCAGTCTATGGTTTATGATGGCCGTACCGGACTTTTCATCTGGGCTGCACAGACTGAAACGGGAAGCGAACTCTACGCTGTCAATCCGGAGACAGCCGAGGCTACGCTCATCGGACGATTCAATCATAACGAGCAGATCGTTGCCTTGAAGGTCGATGAGAACGCTGCCAAGGACGATGCTCCGGCAATGGCGGAGAACCTCAATCTCGTGTTCGATGCCGACGGAAGCCTCACCGGTAAGATAGAATTCAGCGTTCCGACCCTCACTTACGGCGGAGCCGCTCTCGACAATACCATCCTCAACGTATGGCTCGACGGCGAGAACCTCAAAGGCGTGAGCGCAACACCGGGCGAAAACGTATCGATACCTGTGACACTGACCGAAGGCAACCATTATGTTGCCGTGAACATGAGCAACGCCGCGGGCTATTCACCGATGGCATCTGTAAAGAAATATGCCGGATATGATACTCCTGAAAAGGTGGGCAACCTCACTTTCGAGTATGATGCTGAAGGAAAGCAGAACAAAGTAAGCTGGACAGCACCTGCAGCCGGAGTGAACGACGGCTATTTGGATATGGCCAATCTGAAATACACTGTAGTGAGAATGCCTGACAGCGTTACCGTTGCCGACAACTACAGCCAGACAACTTTCACCGAGCCTACACCGGAAGCAATGCACAACTATTCGTATCGTGTGTATGCAAGCAATAACGGTAAGACCGGCGAATATGCCGAATCGGAAAAGCTGATATGCGGTAACGCATTCACGGCTCCTTATTCTCAGTCGTTTGCCGACGCATCGGTATTCAATGAATACTTCACGGTGGTGGATGCAAACAACGACGGCAACACTTGGAGAGTGGGATACAGCAACGACGTGCGCATCGATATCAACTCATATTCTTATCCTAACGGCGACGACTGGCTCATCACTCCGGCAATCTCTCTTGAGGGAGGTATGAGATATCGTTACACTCTCAACATGAAGACATTCACTTCCGGCTATCCAGAGTCGTTCGAGATTTATGTAGGAACAGATCCTAACGATCTGTCAACTTTCAGAAAAGTGGCAGAGGAAGACGCCTTCGAGCTGTACGAGGATTTCGGCGATTACAGCGCAGACTTCAACATAGAAGAGTCCGGAAAGTATTATGTTGCTCTGAGATATACGGGCGACAGCTCCAAGAAAGCTTCTATGATTATGCTGAAGAAAGTGTCAGTGACCGCAGTAGGTGCATCCAAAGCTCCGGCAGGTGTCGAGAATCTTGACATCACGGCAGGCGAGAACGATGCCATGACAGCCACTGTCAGCTTCGACGCTCCGAGCAAAGACCTTGAAGGCAACACTATAAGCTCGCTTTCAAAGATAAGCGTTTACCGCAACAAGGACGCTGAACCTGTACACGTGTTCGATGCTCCTGCCGTCGGCGGACACCTCACATGGACCGACAACAATGTCAAGAAGGTAGGTATGAACACATATTCTGTCGTTTCAGAAAACGAGTATGGCAACGGCGAAACAATAGCCGACTCAGCTTTCGTGGGCGTATATACAGCTCCTTATCTTGAGACCTTCGACAGCAAAGGCGCAGCCGACCTGTACAAGACAGCCCTCTACGGTCTTGACGCCGAGGCTACAGGATACGGATGGAAGTATAACAGCAGTACACAGCGTATGTCTTTGTCTGCATTCGTATCCGACGATCCGGTATCAGCATGGCTCTGCTCACCGATGATCAAGCTCGATGCCGACGCCGTTTATCAGCTTTCGCTCTCTGTGAGCACATCTGTTTATTCTGAGACAGTGGCAAACAAGATATATATGGGCACATCCACAGATCCTGAGTCACAGACAAGTTTCGTAGGCGACCTGCCAAAGAACACGTCTTATCAGATGAAACCTGTATCGTATAACGTTGTCACCAAGGATGCAGGAAAATACAGCTTCGGCATCAACTCTACGGGTGAGAAGCAGTACGATTATATCAACACCGAGGTGGACGACGTACAACTCACTTACTTGAAGTCTGCATTCTCTCCATACGCATTCACCGATTACACTTCGAAATCGGCTAAGGATGGCAGTCTGAATATGGAAATGTCGTTCAAGGCTCCTGCCGTTGACTATCACGGCGACGCTTTGAAGGAGAACCTCAAGATTGAGGTGTTCCGCGGACAGAGCCCGACTCCGGTAAAGACATTCACCGATGTGGTTCCGGGTGCTGCGATGACATGGACCGACACAGAGCCGCTCCACGGTCAGAACACATACATGCTGGTGGCTTCAAACACTTATGGCCGCAGCGAAGTGCTGCTCGACACCATCTTCGTAGGCCGCGACACTCCTGTGGCTGTTGAGAATTTCAGCATCAAGGGAAGTGCCGACAACATGAACGCCATACTTACATGGGATACTCCTTCTGCGGGAGTGAACGGCGGCGTTGTAGTGGATGGCGAGGTATTGTATAATGTTTACAGCTACAATCCTGACGACAAAGTCTATTCGCTTATAGCCGAGAACGTGAAGGGCAACACATATACCGTTGACCGCAGCGACCTCAATGAACAGAAACTGTTATACTATGCCGTAGCTCCGTTAACCAACGAGGGTACCGGTGCGGCGACAACAAGCTCGGTGGTTCTTGGTCCGCTCTACACATTGCCTTACAAAGAATCGTTCGCAAATTCTGAGTTGGAGACATCACCGTGGCAGCTCATCTCTACTTTCGTATCAGGATTCTCATGGGGTGTTACCAATCCTGACGGCATATACAACAACGCAGCCGCTCAGGACGAGGACGGCGGATGTGCCTATATGTACAACGGCAGCATGTACGAACAGTATGCCGGTGCCGGATTCGTATCGCCTAAGGTTGCTCTCGACGGTCAGGACAACATACTGTCGTTCTGGGTTTACAACATAGCTACGGCTTATCCTAACAATCTGCCTACCATCTACGTTTATCTGCGTGGTGACGACGGCGAGCAGATAGAGGCTGCATCTTACACCGTAGGCGGCGACACCGAGGACGGATGGAAGAAATATGAGGTTCCGCTCACGGCTGTCAAGGATTGCAATTATCTCAGCTTCGAGTTCTATGCTTACACCGGTGGAGGTCAGGACGTTATCTATGTGGATAACATCAGAATAGACAAGGATCCTGCTTCTGGCATCAGTGGAGTCACCGAATCGTCGAAGACTGTGAAGAGTGTCAAGTGGTATTCACTCGACGGACGCGAGATGTCTAAACCGGGAAGAGGCGTAAGCATCAAGACTGTGACCTACACAGACGGTACGAGCCATAGCTCTAAAATCGTTAGTCGGTAGTTTCTTATTATTATAGTGGACTGATTTATCCGAATCAGTAGCCGTGACGGGCATCATGTCCGTCACGGTTTTTTGTTTTATAAGCCTCTTTCCGCGTCATGGTCTTTATGACACGAAAAAGCCGCTTTCGCCCCGTTTTCTGTATATTTATTCATTCCCGGCAGTAAAAAATCTTGACAAAAATTTTTCTCAAAATAGAAAACGGAGTACGGTGAAATGGGCTTTATCGGGTGGGAAATTCTTTTCCGACCCGTCGTATTTTCCCTTCCGGATGGCATGAAAAATAAGTCGGTTTTGCGAAATGGGCTTTATTGCATTACGAAATGGGCTTTATCATGGTGCGATATTGGGCATATCGGGGCACGAAATGGGCCATATCAGAGTGCGAAATGGGCTATTTCGCAACGCAGTATGGAGGCCGTCGGATTGCCGGAAAATGCAAACCGCTGACTGACAACCATTTGCGCAAACCGCTCAAAACTCGCGAATTTGCGGCCAAAAGTTTTGCGACGCGGAATAAGTGGCTTAATTTTGAGTTACGTTGTATATTTTATGCAAAATGCGTTTCTTATTTCTGCATAAATATACATTACCTTATGTGGCTTTCTTGTGATATGGTTTGGCTATGATGCAAAATAATACCGCGGGGCGGAAAAGCAGGATGTTGTCTGCCGCCTCGCGGTATGCCGTTATGTGTGTAGGGCCATTTGGCGCGCCTGTCAGGCGTTTACGGTCTTTTGCCTTGCCGGTCCTGCCACGAGCGTTATTGCGAGCGAGAGAAGCGCGAAAAGCGCTCCTGTGAGGCACACTCCGCCCCAGCCGCACGTGTCCCAGCCCACACCGGCACACAGAGTGCCCAGCGAGCCGCCGATGAAATATACGGTCATGAATATGGTGTTCACGCGGTTGGCGGCCTCAGGCATCTGTTGTATGCAGTCGCTCTGGTTGCTCAGCTGTATGCACTGCACGCCTATGTCGGCAAGTATTATGGCTGCTATGAGTCCGGCGTAGCTGTTGCCGAAGAAGAAAGCCGTGGCCCATGCCGCCAGTTGCAGCACCGCGCCGGCTATGCTGAAGCGGTGTGTGCCGTAGCGCGGCACCAGTCGGCCCATGCCGCTTGCCGCTATCGCGCCCGCCATGCCGCACAGTCCGAGTACGCCGGTCATCGTTGCGCCGGCGTGGAACGGCTCGCCTGCAAGGTGGAAAGCCAGACACGACCAGATGGCGAGCATCGAACCGAATGCCAGTCCGGAGCGTACGGCGTTGATGCGGATGCGCGGACGGGTGCACACTATGCGCCACACGGTGTGCATGAGTTGCGGATAGGTGCCGCTGAAGTTGGGTTTCATGGCAGGCATCATGCTCACCGACACCACCAGACACACCACCATCAGTGCGGCGGAGATGAAGAACATGGCGCGCCAGCCCAGCTGTTCGCCTATGAAACCGCTTATCACCCGCGAGGCGAGAATGCCCGTCAGCAGTCCGCTGAGCACGTAGCCTATGTTGCGCGACTTGTTCTCCGGCCGCGAGTATTGGCCGGCTATCGGTATGAACAGCTGCGGAATGACCGAGCACATGCCCATGAGCAGCGACGCGCCCCATATCAGACTGAGGCTGCCCGAGGTGGCTATGATGAGGCTCATCACGGCCGCCGTGGTCAGCGTGACGGCTATTATGCGGCGTCGGGAGTAGAGATCGCCCATCGGAATGATGAAACACAGGCCGAGAGCATATCCCGTCTGCGATATTACGGTTATGAGGTTGGCCTCCACCTCGGTCGTGCCTATGTCGGCACGTATCAGTTCCAGCAACGGTTGATTGTAGTAAAGGTTGGCCACCGTAAGGCCCGCCATGATGGACATCATCAGCAGTATGTGTCTTGGGATGCCCTGGTTTTCTTTCAGTTGTATCATTGTGATTTGTCGTTTTCGGTATGCAAAGTTATCTATATGTTGCGTGATGCGCAACTGTTTGCCCGTAAATTAACACGAAAGGCGGTCTCCCGTGGAGGCCGCCTTGCCGCGTTCGTTGTCTTTATATGTCTTGATAGTGTGTTCATCTCACCACTGTCTTGCGTCCGTTCACTACATACAGTCCGCTCGGCAGGTTGTGGTTGTCGCTCAGTTCTGCGCCCACCTTCTGGCCTTTTATGTTATATACGCCCTTGGCTGTCTTTCCGTTGGCTGCCGTCGTGGCGTCTATGCCGTCGGTGGCATCCACCTTATATATGCGGAAAAAGTCGGTCTTGAACCATCCGTTCTTGTTGTCGGTGCCCTTGGTGCCGTCGGCATTGGTGTTGCTCGAGCGTATGCCGAAGGTCAGGTCGTCGCCTTCCTTTATGTCAACATACACATACATGTCCTGCAACACGAACGTGTTGGGTGCTCCTCCTATGTATCCGGCGAAGGTGTTGTGCTCGCCCGGCGTCAGGTTCTTGTCGTAGTCCATGTCCATTCCGTAGTATTGCACGTTGTCGTTGGCGAACAGGCGCACCGTGGACAGCTGTCCCTCTTCTGCCCAGAGGCGGCAGCATATCATGTAACGTCCGGGAGTGAGCTTGTCGGCGGGTATGGTCTGATAGAGCGCGAAGTCGTCCGGCATGCTGCCGTTCTTTGCCTGGAACCAGCAGACATTTGCGCCGTGAGGATTAGACGCGTCCTTGTTTATGCCGTATGAGTCGCCCGGGAAACTGCCGTTTACCTTCCATCCGTGTATGCCGTAGATGGTTCCGCGGCGCGTTTCGCCCGATGTGTTCTCCTTTATCGTGCCGTTGTCGTCGTAGAGTTCGAAGTCGTAGTTGGTTATAAGCTGCTTTGTCAGCGTGAGGTCCTCATCCTGAGGTTCGGGCATTCCGCTCACTTTCTCTATGCGGAAGTTGTCCACCTTGAACCATCCGGCGTTGTCCGTGGCCGTGGTTCCGTCGTTGCGCTTGTTGCCTGTGCGTATTCCCAGCTTGAGGTCTTCGCCCTCGGCTACGGTGACATACACCTCCATAGGCTTCAGGTTGAACGGTCCTGCGCCGTTCTGTCCGGCATATCCGGCGTAAGTGTTCACCTCGCCCGGCGTTAGAAGATTGGTGTAGTCGCTCTCGCTTCCGTAATACTGCACGTTGTTGTTGGCAAAGAGGCGTCCCGAAGTCTTCTTGTTCTCTTCCATCCACAGCATGCACGACACGCGATAAGTGCCCGGTTCTATCTCCGACGCGGGTATTGTCTGCGACAGTTCGAAGAATTCCGGCATCGGGAACGAGTTTATCCAGCACACGTTTGAGCCGTGCAGGTTGGCTGCATCCTGGTTTATTCCGTATGACGGCAGTCCGTTCTGTCCGAGTGTCAGTTCGCCCGTGTGGTCCCATCCGTATGGTATGCCGCGGTCGGTGTTGCCCTGCGGGTTGGGCGTTCCGTCGGTGCGGAGTTCGAAGTCGTTGTTCTTTATCAGCTTCATGGTGAGCGAATTGTCGGCCGATTCGGGCAGACGGTTGTATATCTCGCTCAGCACGACGCCCGGATCGAGCATATATACCCGCACGCTGACGGTCTTATCCTCGTCGGCATTGTAGGTAACTGTGGCGTCGTTGAAGCCCTGCAGTACAGTCGTGTTCCACTTTCCTTCGGTCGCTGTGGTCTTGAGCGAGCACACTTGTGGCTCACCTCCGTCCACCGATATGCCCACGCGCAGGTCGAAACTGCTGTTTATCGGGAATGTCGGGAGGCATCGTGCCGAGATGATGTTGGCTCCTTTCTTCACCTCTACGTCGTATTCGGCGTAGGGAGCGCTGCCTGCCTTGTCGGCAGAATACACCGTTTCGTCTATCGGCCATACGGTGACGCTGTTGCCGCCAACGCCCAGTCCTTCAAGAGTAACGACGTTGCCTCGGGTCGATGTGTATTTGTCGGCAGCCACGGCGAAGGTCTGTTCTTTCACCGTTTCCGACTGAACGCTGCTTATGTTTGACAGAGTTGCGGTCTCAGGCATGTAGAACTGCGACTGCTGACGCGGCTTGAAGTCCATCATTCCGTTCCATTTGCCGCCCGCAATCTCGTTGTTGTATTTGTTCGTCAGCAGCTCTATCTGTCTGTAAGCCTTGCGTGCCTCAGCGGCATACTCCAGCGCCTTGTCGCGCTGTCCGGCCTTTGCCAGCACGAGACTCTGCGCTGCGCGGAATGTCTTTACGTTCATATAGTATGCGCCTTTTACCGGATATTCTATCATCTGGAAGTATGCATCCTGCAGCTCCGACGGTATTCTCGCCTTGAGATTGTCCACCTTGTCCACGATGTTTTTGTAGTCGGCGATGCGGCGGTCCTTCTCTTCGTCGGTGTAATTCACGGCGAATATGTGCTCCGGTTTGCCGCCAGCGCCAAGACGATAGTATTCCTGTTTGATGTCGCTCAACTCGTCGGCATATTCCTCACCGAAGGTTTTCGCGGCCCAGTAGCGGCTGTAATTGTGTGCCTCCACGGGGTTCCAACGGTTCACATCCCACGCAAGGTCCATGCAGAATTCCAGTTCTGCCTCGGCAGGCTTGATGTCTCCCACGTTGATTATCCACAGCGTGCGTATGCCGTAGTCGTATCCTTTGCTCAGCTCATAGCTTATGAGCGACGGTGATGTGGAGCAAAGCCACAGATAGTCTTGCGGTGTTCCCCAGTAGGAAAGATGATAATAAATGCCGTTTCCGCCCGAACGCGCCTGCTCACTCTTTGTAGGCATCTGTCTGATGTAGCCGTGATTGTCGTCCACCCATGTCAGAGTGATGTCCTCGGGAACCTGAAGTCCGGCGTTGTATGCTTCGAGAACTTCCTTGTAAGGTATGAATATCTGCGGCACGGTGGTCGGGTCGCCGATGTGCTTCTCGAGCAGTTGGCGCTGGAAATCGATTATTTCCGTGAGTCCGCGCACCTTGTCCTGGGTGGTAGGATAGCCGCTTATGCCCCAGTCGTGTACGCCGCGCATGCCGGTGGTATACATTGCATCGAAGCCCTTACTTTCTATAACGCGCTCCTCCCAGTACTGTTGTATTTTCTCCTTGTTGGTCACATAGTTCCAGTTCTCGTATGTTCCGGTGCCGTCACCCCAGCGTCTCCATTCCCATTCATTGTCGCGAAGCATCTGCTCGCAGTGGCTCGAGCCGAGCACGATGTCGTATTTCTTCGCCACGGGAAGGTTGGCCTTGTTTGCCCAGAAAGCCTCCGAGCACAGGTGCATGGCGGGCCACAGCGTGTTGGCACGCAGGCGAAGGAGCAGCTCCATCACCTTGGCGTAGCTGTTTGGACCCACATTATTGCGGTCGGGATCCATGTTCTTGGCCGCCCACGGCTGGAATCCCCAGTCCTCGTCGTTGATGAATATGCCGCGGTATTTCACCGAAGGCTCACCCGTCACGCTGCGTCCTGCCGAGGCATATAGCTGTTCCTTATGCGCCGGGACGACGTCGGCCCACCAGATGTAAGGCGATACGCCCATCAGACGCGACACCTCGAAGATGGCGTAAGCCGTGCCGCGGGGTGTCGAACCGAACAGAACCAGTGCGCGGTCAACGCCTTCTGCGGGATTATCTACGGTCTGAAGGCCGTATGCCTCCCATTTTCCCTTGACGTCGGAAACGTCAATCTTGCCTTCGGCAGCGAGGCGGTCGATGAGCTCGGACGAACCTATCGTGCCCGCGATGATTGGCGAACTGCCGGCAGTAAGCTCTGTTCCGACTTTGATTTCCTTGCCTGTCACGGCCTTGATGTCGCCTGCGAGTGCCGTGGCGGCGGTCTCAACGACTTGCGCGTCGTTCTTGTCGAACACGATGGTGGCGGTTGTTCCGTCGTCACCAACTATCGGGAAGCTGCCCGATTGCTTCGTGTCGCTCACTGTTATGGCGTTTTGCGCACAGGCATTGCCTGCCGTCAGAGCCGTCATAGCAGCAATGATGATGAATGAAAAGATTTTTCTCATAGCGGTTTTATTAGTGAATGATATTGTTGTTTTGCAGTATTTACCGAAAGATATGGCCGGATTTGCCGGCCGTTATGATGTCTGTGGCCGGTCATTTCACGTCGATACTTATCTCGGCAGACTTCAGACCGGAAGCCTTTGCCTTGAGAGTGAGGCGGCCGGATCGCTCGCTTGACTGGACTATAGCCGTGAGCATGCCGTTGAAAGCGTGCATCTGCGGCTTCTGGAACGATTCGAGACAAGTGGCGTCGCCGTTGGCTACGGCGCGGAATGAACCCGCTCCGCTGACGCTGAATCGCACGGTTCTGTTGTCCGTAGGGCAGAGATTGCCGTCCTTGTCGGTCACTTTCACCGTGACATAAGCCAGATCCTTGCCGTCGGCCGACAACTCCGTGCGGAGGCATTCAAGCTCAATGCGATACGGCTTTCCTGCCGTTCTGACCGACTTTTCGGCGGCGGGGCGACCCTCATTGTCGTAAGCCACCACGCGGATCTCGCCCGGTTCGTATCTCACGTCGTTCCACATCAGTCTGTAACGGCTTTTCAGCGAGCTGCTGTTCTTCTCGCGTCTGCCCTGGCTCTTGCCGTTTACGAACAGCTCGGCAGCCGGATAGCTCGTATAGACAAACACCGGCGTGACCTCGCCTTCGCGTCCCGGCCACGTCCAGTGGGGCAGTATGTGGAGCGTCGCATCGTTGCGGTTCCAGATGCTGCGGTACAAATAGAAACGGTCCTTGGGCAGACTCGCGAGGTCTATTATGCCGAACATGGAACTGTGGTTGGGCCATGCGTCGGTGTCGTAGGGGAATGGTTCGCCCAGATAGTCGAACCCGGTCCACACGAACTGACCGAGAGTCCAGGGATGATCTTCGGCAAGGGCGAAGTCGATGTCGGGCAGATTGCACCATCCTCCTGCCTCCACGTCGTATGACGACGACTGATGGTCCTCGTATGTGGCGCCGTTCTTGTCCTCGACGGGGAACTTGTAAACGCCCCGCGAGCTCACCGTCGATGCCGTCTCGCTGCCGAGCAGCAGGTTCTGAGGCAGTATGCGGTAACCGTCTTCATAGCGATGGGTGCGGTAGTTGAAGCCCGGAATGTCGATGACTGACGCGAAACCGTTGGACAATACGCAGTCTATCTGGTCCATGCCACAGGTCACCGGACGTGTAGGATCCTCGCGATGGCAGATGTCCTGAAGGAATTCCGCCACGCGATAACCGTCGGGACGGCACTGCGTGGGCACCTCGTTGCCGATGCTCCACATCACTACGCACGGGTTGTTGCGGTAGTGTCGCAGCATGTTTACCATGTCTTTCTCAGCCCAATCATTGAAAAAACGGTGGTATCCGTTCTCACATTTCGCCACGTCCCATTCGTCGAACGGCTCGATCATCATCATCATTCCGAGCTCGTCGCACAGCTCCACGAGTTCCGGAGCAGGCATGTTGTGCGATGTGCGTATGGCGTCGCAGCCCATGTCCTTGAGCATAAGGATCTGATGCCTCAGTGCCGCGCGGTTCACGGCTGCGCCCAAAGGACCGAGGTCGTGATGGTTGCACACGCCCTGGAACTTGCGTTGCCTGCCGTTGAGGAAGAAGCCCTTGTCGGCCACGAACTCAATGCTTCTGACGCCGAAGCGCGTGGTGCACGAGTCGGTGAGCTGTCCGTCGGCATATATTCTGGACACGGCCTTGTAGAGCGCAGGAGTCTCTGGCGACCACAACGACGGGCGGTCGATGATGAAATTCTGCTCCACGGGACGGTCACCTATTATCCTTGTCTCATAGTTTTTGTGCGCGACCACCTTTCCTTCGGGCGAGATGATGCGCGTGTCGATGTTTATCTTCCTGTCGGCGGCGCCGGCAATCTCGGTCAGGAGACGCACGGCGGCATAGGTGCTGTCGGCATGCGGGGTGGTGACATACGTTCCCCAGACGGGCACATGGGTCTTCTCGGTGATGATGAGATGCACGTTGCGGTAGAGCCCTGCGCCCGGATACCAGCGCGACGACTGCGGCCTGTTCTCCAGTCTGACGGCCAACGTGTTCCTCTTTCCGTCGTGGCGGAGTAGGGAAGTGACGTCGCAGTGGAACGAGTTGTAGCCGTACGGCCAGAAGCACGCCTCCTTGCCGTTTACATATACCCGCGCCTCGCTCATGGCACCGTCGAAGAGCAGCGTTACCGTCTTGCCCTCGGGAGCGCTGAACAACGTGCGATACCATCCGCAGCCGGTGAATGGCAGTCCGCCCGTGCGCCCCGTCTTGAGCGACGACTGCGTCTCAAGGTTCTGCGTGATGGCCACGTCCTGCAAATCGTTTTTTATGTCGAACGGTCCGTATATGGCCCAGTCGTGCGGCACGCATACCGTCTGCCAGCGGCTGTCGTCGAATTCAGGCATTGCCGCCTGCTTGAAATCACCTTTTGAGAATTTCCAGTTTTTCTCGACTAATGTTTCGCTGCGTTGTGCTGATAAAGGTCCGGACACCGTGAGCAGAAGCATCGCTGCAACACGTCCTGCGAGTTTTATGCCCATATAAGTATGTATTTTTTTATTCTGATTCGGGAAATATGGTTCTCAGTTATACGCTGTATGCCGATATAAGTCAAGCTTCGGTCGATTGCAATGTCGGTGGAGAGTAGATGCACCGATGTTGTAGAAATATGATGCAAATATAATAAATTTATGCGATATTCTTATGTTGTGGCAGTGTGTATTGTTGTGTATGACATCTAAAAAAGGACTCGTCGGAATTCAAATGGGGATGGATTTCAATAAAAAATTGCGGCATCACTTACGAATAAGCGTCGTTTATTTCTGCTGTGAGCGATGCGATGAGGGTTGCTTACAGATTGTAACCGGATTCTGATCTTTCGGTACGATTTTCCTGATATACCCCGAAAAATAAGCGAGTATTTGCTGTCGGACTTTCCTTCGGACGCAAATACGCGAATTATAAAAGGTTTGCATAAGTAGCTGAATACCAATAACTTAAATTTAAAGGACATCTTGCCGCATTGCAAAAAGCACCATTTCGGCATGCGAAATGGCCCATATTGGGAGCTGAAAAGCACCATATCGCACCCTAAAATGGGCTTAATCGGACTGCGAAACGGGCATTATCAGAAAGCGGAACGAACTTTTCCGGACTATGAGATGGGGTATGTCAAAAGGCGGTATTGTATAAAATGCCCTTCATTCTATCGAATTTAACATTCGTTTACACCTCTTTTGAGAAAATATTTTGTCAAAATAAAGTCAAGAAAAATCGTAACCAGTCGCTCTGGTTTTCTCAAAGAGACAATGATGTAAGACGTTGGGAAAGGCACGGAAAACGCGGGTCGTGGACGCGGTGGAACGATATTGACAATATGTGCAGAAGGACATACAGCGCGATGTTGTATGTCCTTCTGTATGGAATGTCGATTCTGTTGTGGCGGTAGAATGGATGTGGGTCTTTATTTTGTGAATGTCTTTTTCATTACGGTCTTGCCGTTGATGTCGGTTATTGTAACGTCTATGCGGTCCTGAGACACTTCTGCGGACAGTGCGCTTTCGTTGGAATTAACTATGACGGGAAATCTTATCGTGTCGCTTGGCTCTTCGTATTGATTCACATGCAGGTGGCCACATAGCATGAGGTCTGTCCCCAGTTTGTTCAATGCGGGAACGAACTTTTCGAGCACCTCTTTCTGTCCGTGCCATATGTCCTTTGATGTCGACGGAGGCATATGCGCTATGACGATCCTGAACTTCGCTCCGGTCACCAGTTCGTTGTCAGCAAGACTCTCCAGCCATTTCTGTTGCTGCGTACGGTAATTGTCGTAGTCGGTTATGCCGCTGTACTCAATGTCTGAGTCGGGCTTGTCCTCGCCCGTGTCGAGAACGATGAAGCATGCCGGTCCCTGCCTGAAAACATAGTATAGATGTGGTTCCTTAGGCGAAAAATATTTCTGGAACGAAGTAGCAAAGTTTCCTCTTGTCTCATGGTTGCCGCGTGCGTAGTACATGGGCTTCTCGGAAGCGAAGAGCGAGATGCTCTCGTTCATGAATCCATCGAACACCGACTGCTTGTCTGAAAAGATGGAGACCATGTCGCCGTTGTACACCACGAAGTCCTTGTCCTGGTAGTCGGCGAGCCGCAATAGTTTCGGTATGATGTCGCTTCGGCCGTGAATGTCGTTAAGCATTACAAACGAGGCATGCTGTCGGGAATAATCGCTTGTCGTGAATTTCAGTGGTTTCTTGTTGTATACATCCGTCGCTGCAACGTCGCCATATCTCACCTTTGTGCCTTCATGCGACAGTACCTCCATGGAATATATGCGGTAACGGTAGGTGGTGGCGGGCTGTAGTCCTTCCAGCTTCACGGCATGCAGTTGCGACGAATTCTTAACACCGTTGGTGGTGTCGAAATATTTAGTACGCTCCACACCGTAGAAGTGTGTTCCGTCGTCGGGTGCAAGCTCAACCCATCCCACGGAGTTCTTGTCAGATTCCCATACGATGGTGGCCTCGTCGGCTTTGACATTCTGAAGGTACGGGCCGTATGATATCTTGATTTGAGCATATGCGGAGGATACGGACAGCATGCATAGTGCGGACAAAATAACTGATTCTATATTTTTCATAAATCATTCGGATTATAAAGGTTGTTGTAAGAAAAGCGGCGGCCGGCACATGAAC